>Ga0187866_1001422_pt1 | contig 22675 bp, 27 predicted proteins | sample June2016WEW_11_1_3_FD_133013 | JGI IMG/M metagenome (GOLD analysis project Ga0187866, IMG submission 133013) | Peatland microbial communities from SPRUCE experiment site at the Marcell Experimental Forest, Minnesota, USA - June2016WEW_11_150 | ecosystem: Environmental > Terrestrial > Soil >...
CACGCCCGGAAAGTAGTCGCGGTACCAGTCGAACATGGGCGACTTGTGGTACACGTACGGCTCCTGGACCGGCTTGCCGTTGAGGTAAAGCTGCTTCTGGAGGATGCGCAGCCGGTCGCCGGGAATGCCGATCACGCGCTTGACGTAGTTCTGCCGGATGTCGCCCGGCCAGCGGAACACGATGATGTCGCCGCGCCGCACCTCCCGGTAGGGAAGCAAGTACTTGCTCAAGATGCCGGCGGGGGCGTAGGCCAGTTTGTCCACCATCAGGTGGTCGCCGCGCAGAAGCGTGTCCTCCATGGAGACCGTCGGGATCACGAAGGACTGGATCAGCGTGGTGATGGCGAACAACAGCAGAACGAAGGTGAGCGCGAACTCGGCAATCAGGGCGCGGCGAGACTCAGCCGGTGGCGCGGGGCTGGTCTCGACGATCTGGGCCACCTCTTCGGCCACGCTATTTTCCCGGGTATCCGCGCACCAGCAGGAAGGTGCGGCGCCAGCGCGTCTTGGTGAAGAAGTTCTGCGCCAGGTCCAGGAGATGCGCCGGGCTGACCGGGTTGGGGTCGACCAGTTGCTCGGTAGGCGCGTCGTAGGACCACCAGATGATCAGCGGCTTGCCCCGGATGTTGTCGCGCGGCACGAAGCCCCAATAGCGGCTGTCCAGCGAATTGTCGCGGTTGTCTCCCATCGCGAAGTACTGTCCCGGCGGCACCACCAGCTCGCCGCCGGCCACGTGATCGCGGAGCATCTCCTGTCCCCTGGGAGTCACCAGCATATTGGGTTCGCCGGGGAAATTATCGCGGTAGGGTTCGATATAGGAGGTGATGTGCTGGACGTAGGGTTCCTCGAGCTTCCGGCCGTTGATGTAGACCTGTTTGTCGATGAGGCGGAGGCGGTCGCCGGGCAGGCCGATCACGCGCTTGACGTAATCCTGGCGCGGATCCGGCGGCCAGCGGAACACGATGATGTCGCCCCGTTGGACCTCCTTGTACGGGAGGAGATGCCGGCCCAGCCCGCCCGCGGGCGCATACGCCAGCTTGTCCACAAACAGATGGTCGCCGATCAGGATGTTGCTTTCCATCGAGCCGGTCGGCACCACAAACGCCTGCACCAGGGTGGTGGTCCCGAACAGAAGGATGAGGATGGTGACCGTCCATTCGGCGATGAAACCGCGGGGTGGCTCCGGCGCGACCCGTTCCTTAGTGTCTTTCATTCCGATTCGCTCTTAGTAAGTCGAATACCCCCGCACCAGCTTGAAGGTGCGGCGCCAGCGGGTTTTGGTGAAGAAATGCTGCACCAGGTCCGCGAAGTGGTCCAGGCTGATGGTCGGCCCGGCCAGCGCTTCGGTGGTGGCGTCGTAAGACCAGTAGATAATCAGCGGTTTGCCGATGATGTTCTCGCGCGGCACGAACCCCCAGTAGCGGCTGTCGAGGGAAGAGTCGCGATTGTCCCCCATCGCGAAGTAGCTCGCGGGCGGCACCACCACCTCGCCGTCCATGACGTCGCGCTCTAGCATGGCCAGCCCGCGCTCTCCCACCTGGTAATCCGGCGCGCCGGGGAAGTTATCCCGGTACCGGTCGATATCGGGTCTCTTGTGGTAGACGTACGGCTCGTCGATCTTGCGGCCGTTGCGATAGAGCTGCTTGTCCACCAGGCGGATGCGGTCGCCGGGGAGCCCGATGACGCGCTTGACGAAGGTCTGCCGGATGTCCACCGGGTAGCGGAACACGATGATGTCGCCGCGCTGGACCCTATCGTACGGCAGCAGGTGTTGGGCGAAAGAATCCGCCGGCGCATAGCTCAGCTTGTCGACCAGCAGGTGGTCGCCAATGAGCAACGTGTCCTCCATCGAGCCGGTGGGGATGACGAAAGCCTGCAACAGCGTCGTCGTCCCGAACAGCAGCAAGAGGATCGTGACCGTCCATTCGGCGATGGCGCCGCGCGGCGGATCGCTCCTGGCGGAGGCCGTGGGTCGCGGCGCCGGTTCGATGACGGCCGATTCGGTTGGGTCCAAAGCTGTCCTCAATTGTGGGATACGTCACTATTGTAGCGAACGCGACGGATCGGAAGTCTTGGAGAACCGCCGCAGGCGGAACACCTCGACGAACGAGATGCCGATGTCCACGACGCCGAGCCCGCTGATGGCGCCGCGGAGATAGGGGCTGATCCAGATCTCGTACCAGCCCGGCGTCAGCCCGGCGAAGAAGCTCTTGTGCCAGGCGGGGGTCCATGGGAACAGCAGGAGGAAGGCGCCGACTTCAAAGCAGAAGAAAATATAGAGCAGCGCGCCGACTCGGCGGGTCCAGCGGTGCGGGCGGTCTCCCTCGGCGGCGGCGGCCTCGACCGGGGCGGGGTTCTGCGGGACGGTCATGAGCGCTCGTCCGCCTCCCAAAGATACCCGCTGCGCGCGTCGTGCACCGGCTCGAAACTGAAGCGGTGCTGAGGGCTGGGACCGTGGGCGATCAGCGCCTTCAGATGCTCCGGGGTGCCGTAGCCCTTGTGGCGGGCGAGCCCGTACTGCGGGAACACCTGGTCCCACAGCCGAAGGCACTCGTCCCGGCGCACCTTGGCGAGGATGGACGCGGCCGCGATGGCCTGGCAGCGGGCATCGCCGTGGATCACCCGCTGGTGGGGCAGGGGGATGTCCAACCGGACGCCGTCCACCAGCGCGTAGTCCGGAGCCGGCGCGAGTTGTTCGATGGCCTGCTTCATGGCCAGACAGGAGGCGTTGTAGATATTAATGCGATCGATGGCCGCGGCCTCGACGGCCGCCACGGCCCAGGCCACCGCCCGCTCGCCGATGACGGCGGCAAGCTCTTCGCGCCGGCCGGCGGAAAGCACCTTGCTGTCGCGCAGGCCGTGAATGGGGCGGTCCGCGGAGAGGATGACGGCGGCCGCGAACACCGGGCCGAACAGCGATCCGCGTCCTGCCTCATCGGCGCCCGCCACGCGCGCGAAACCCGCGGCGCGCGCCTCTCGCTCCAGCGTACCCAGGCACCGGAATTGTCGCGTCCGCGGAGCCGGCAAGTTCTACTCGCGCTCTTTCAGCCGCGCCGCCTTGCCCTTCAATCCGCGCAGATAGTAGAGTTTGGCGCGGCGGACCTTGCCGGTCCGCACCACGTCGATGTGGTCCACCACGGGCGCGTGCAGCGGGAAGATGCGCTCGACGCCGTGGCCGAAACTGACTTTGCGCACGGTCAGAGTTTCACCCAGCCCCACGTTCTTTCGCGCGATCACGGTGCCTTCGAAGGCCTGCAACCGCTCCTTGTCGCCCTCCCTGATCTTGACATGCACCCGCACGGTGTCGCCCGGGCGGAACTCCGGCACGCTCTCGCGCTTCTTCTTACTGGCGTATTTGATCAATAGCGAATTATTCATTGTGCTTCCCTGCTTCCTGTCCCACCAATTCCTGCTCGGGCGACCGGCGCGTCACCAGGTCCGGACGCAGCCGCCGGGTCTTCTCGAGCGCAGCGCCCTGGCGCCAGCGGCGGATTTCCTCATGGTGCCCGCTCAAGAGCACCTCGGGCACGTTCCAGCCGCGAAACTCCGCCGGCCGGGTGTACTGCGGGCAATCCAGCAGGCTCGCCTGGGAGAGGCCCGCCTCCGCGAGGCCCGCTTCCTCGATCCCGCTGAACGACTCATTCACCGCCGACGCCTGGTTGCCGAGCACGCCCGGCAACAGCCTGGCAACGGCGTCAATCACGACCGCCGCGGCCAATTCCCCGCCGCTCAGCACATAATCGCCGATGGAGACCTCCTCATCGGCGAGGTGCTCGGCGACGCGCTCGTCCACGCCCTCGTAGCGGCCGCAAATCAAGAGCAGGCCGCTGAGCGCCGCGAACCGGCGCGCAATCCCCTGATCGAACAGCCGGCCCTGCGCCGAAAGCAGCACCACCCGCTGGTCCGGTTGGCGCTCGGGCCAGATCGATTCCACCGCTTCAAACACCGGCGCCTGCTTCAGCAGCATTCCTTCCCCGCCCCCGAAGGGCCGGTCGTCCACGGTCCGGTGGCGGTCCGAGGTCCAGTTGCGCAGGTCGTGGACACGGATGTCCAGCACGCCCGCCGCGCGCGCCCGGGCGACCACGCCGTGCTCGAACGGCCCCCGGAAGAACTCGGGGAAGATCGTGAGCACCTCGAACCTCATGGCAAATCCTTCAAACCTTCCGGCAAGTCCACCACGATGCGCCGGCCCGCGACGTCGATCTCAACGCAGATCGAACGCGCGAACGGGATCAGCAGCGGCTCGCCCTGCCGTTCCACTTCCAACAGCAGCGGGCCACCGTACTCGCGGCACGCTGCTACAACGCCAAGCCGTTCGCGGCTGTCCCGCTCGACGACCTCGCAGCCCACTAGGTCGGACTGGAAATACTCGTCCGGCGGGAGCTGGCGGCGCGCTTCCCGGGGAATCCGCACCTCGGCGCGCTGCAAAAGCTCAGCCTCCGCGATGGAGTCAATCCCCCGGAACTTGAAAATCAACCCGCCCCGGTGCTCCCAAACCGACTCGATCTCCAGGGTCCGTTCCTCGCCGGGGGCGCCGAAGACGTGTACTTCCCGCAGATCCTGGAAGCGCTCCGGCCCGCTGCTCAGCGAGACGGCGAACAACTCCCCATGCCTGCCCCAGATCCGGGCAAGCACGGCGAGAGCCACCCACTGCCCTTCCGCCTGGGAATCGCGCGACTCCAGAAGCTTACTCCAGAATCTCCAGTGTAAACCGCCGGTTGAGTTTCATCCCAGCGGCTCCTAAAATCGTCCGGATCGACCGTGCCGTTCTTCCCTGTTTGCCGATCACTTTTCCCAAGTCACTGGGGGCCACCCGGAGTTCCAACACGGTGACCTGTTCGCCCTGGACTTCCCGGACGGCAACTTGGTCGGGCATGTCCACTAGAGCTTTCGCGATTTCCTCTACGAGTTCTTTCATGCCTGACATCCCAACGCCTCCTCGATGACTCGATGATAGCACTGTAAGTACAGGGATCGCGCCATCCGGAACCAGCCAGAGCGGGTCGGAGCACCCGAGTTTACACCGCCGGCGGTGCGGCCGGGGCCGGGTTCTTCTCCAGCAGCCGCGCTACGGTTTCCGACGGCCGCGCCCCCTGTTTCAACCAGTGGGCAATGCGCTCGTGCTCCAGCTTCACGGTGGCTGGATGGCTCACCGGGCTGTAGTACCCCACCACTTCCACCGAGCGGCTGTCCCGCGCCCGATCCTTCTCGATCACCACCACGCGGTAGGACGGCTTCTTCTTCGCGCCAAATCGCGCCAATCGAATCATCAGCATAGGTTAATCTCGATCCACTCCCGGTCACTGGCGCTGTCCCAGGAGGTCGGGCAGCTTCATCTTGCCCAGCTTCCTTCCTAGGAACCCGCCGGAGAAACCTTTCATCATTTTTCGCATTTGCGTGTACTGCTTCAATAACTGGTTGACTTCCTGCACGGTCGTCCCGCTGCCGCGGGCGATCCGCCGCCGCCGGGCGCCGTTGATGATCATGTGGTTCGCCCGCTCGCGCAGCGTCATCGAGTCGATGATCGCCACCACGCGCGTGATCTCTTTCTCATCCACTTTGACGTTCTTGAGGTCCTTGAGCAGGCCGACCTGGGGCATCATCCCCAGGATCGACTCCAGGGGGCCGAGCTTGCGGAGCTGCCGGAGCTGGTCGCGGAAGTCCTCCAGCGTGAACTCGTTCTCGATGAGCTTGCGCTGCATCTCCTCGGCTTTTTTCTGGTCGATCTGCTCCTCGACCTTCTCGATGATGGAGAGCACGTCGCCCATGCCCAGGATGCGCGAGGCCACCCGGTCGGGGTGGAACGGATCGAGGGCGTCGAACTTCTCGCCGATACCCACGAACTTGAGCGGCTGGCTGGTGACGCTGCGGATGGAGAGGGCCGCGCCGCCGCGCGCGTCGCCGTCCATCTTGGTGAGGATGACGCCGGTGATGCCGAGGCGCTTGTGGAACTCGGCGGCGGATTTCACGGCGTCCTGGCCGGTCATGGCGTCGGCCACGAACAGGATCTCGGTGGGGGCGAGCAGGGCTTTGAGCTCCTGGAGCTCGTTCATGAGATCGTCGTCGATGTGCAGGCGGCCAGCGGTGTCGACCAGGAGCACGTCGCGGCCGGTGTTGGCGGCTTCCCGCCTCGCCGCCCGCCCCAGGTCGGCCGGTGTGGTCTCCTCGGGCGCGCCGGCGTAGACCGGCATCTTGACGTCGCGGCCGATGACGCTCAACTGGTGCCGCGCCGCGGGGCGGTAGACGTCCACGGAGACCATCAGGGGGCTGTGGCCGTTCTTGGAGAGCCAGCGGGAAAGCTTGCCGGTGGTGGTGGTCTTGCCCGATCCCTGCAAACCAACAATGAACATCACCGTGGGCGGCTCGTTGGCGAAGCGGAGCTTGGATTGGTGGCTGCCCAGGATCTTGATCAATTCCTCGTGGACGATCTTGACCACCTGCTGGGTGGGAGAAAGCGCGGTGAGCACCTCCTCGCCCATGGCCTTCTGCCGGATGTTCTCGACGAGCTGCTTGACCACGCGGAAGTGGACGTCGGCCTCCAGCAGGGCCACCCGGATCTCGCGCAGAGCGGTCTCCATGTTGGCGGCGGAGAGCTTGCCTTCGCCGCGCAGGGTCTTGAAGACGCGCTGCAGCTTGTCGGATAAGTTCTCGAACATGATCGGAGCCCAAACTTCTGGCGTGCGGTGGGAACCGGCACACTACCACGACTCGGCAGTTCTTACATTATAAGCTATCCGGCTGAGGCTTGAAGGGGAGTGTCCGCTCGGAATGGCGCCCACAGATTATTACAGGTGTTACGCGGGATCCCGTGCTAAAATGCCATTAAGCAGGCAATCCATGCTGGGATCGAGTTCTCTTCTAGCGAGCGTCGTTCGTGGCGCCAGCAGTGCCAGTCGACACGACTACGGCGCGAACCGGGTCGGAAATTCGCGCTGAGGGCGCTAGGACGATCCAGAGGCGGCAGGCAGAGCGGCCAAGCGGCGTCGGAGCCTGCTCCCCTGCCGCCGCCTCGTGGTGCAATGTGCCCCGCTCCCGCGGTCGCGGCTCGGCTACGTTGCTGAGCCGCGCGCGCGAGCAAGCGGTTACGCAGTTCAATGGCCAGCGCGGTGGGGCGCCGAGGGCTCCGGGGCCTTGGCGGCTGGCGGGCCTAAGTTGGCCGCGATCCTGGCGGCTTCCTCGACGGCGCGCGCCAGCACTGAGCGAATCCTTCCATCCTCGAGCATGAGCAGACCACCGATGGTGCAGCCCGCCGGCGTCGTGACGTCGTCGCGGAGCGCCGCGGGATGGCGGCCGGTGGCCTGGACCATTCTAGCCGCGCCGAGGACGGTTTGGGACACCAGGGTAAGCGCAAGCTGGCGCGGGAGCCCGACGCGAACGCCGGCGTCGGCCAGAGCCTCCATGATCAGGTACTGATAGGCGGGGCCGCTGCCGCTCAGGGCGGTAATGGCGTTGAAGTGCGTTTCATCCACGGGAAGGCACTTGCCCACCGCCTCGAAGATGTGCCGGGCACGCGCCAGGTGGTCCGCGGTGGCGTGCGTGCCCCGGCAGATGACGGTCATGCCCTCGCCGACGATGCAGGGCGTGTTGGGCATGGCGCGCACCACGGGATTCTCGGCGCCCAGCAGCGATTCCAGCCGCTCGGTCGAGGCGCCGGCCAGGATGGAGATGAGCAGCGTTTCGCTCCGGAGTCCCCCGCTCTTCAACGAAGCCAGGGCTGCCGCGGCGTCGGCCGGCTTCACGCAGATCAGAATCAAATCGGCGGTGGGCACTCGGGCGTGAAAATCGACCTGAACCGAGACCTCCAAGGCCTTCCTGGCGCTCTCGCAGGTGGCGGCGTTCTTGTCGCCCGCCCAGATCCGCTGGCGCTCGATCAACCCGCTGGCCAGCAGACCTTTGATGAGGGTCTGACCCATCACACCGGCCCCGATCACCCCCAGCGTCATGCCGTCGGCGATGACCGGGGTTGGAGTAGACTTAGGCTCTTTTCGTTCTTTGGACATATTGCGACCCGGACTCGACTTCTGAAGATACCACAAGAGCCTACAGAATCAGCATGCAGTCGCCGTAGGAGTAGAAGCGGTAGCGGGATTCCACGGCGTGGCGGTAGGCCGCCAGGACGAGATCTTTGCCGGCGAGCGCGGCCACCAGGAGCAGGAGGCTGCTGCGCGGGAGGTGGAAGTTGGTGAGCATGGCGCCGGTGGCCTCAAAGCGGAAGCCGGGATAGATGTAGAGGTCCGTGTCGCCGCTGGAGGCGACCAGACCTGGGCCGCGGACGGCGCTTTCCAGTGTGCGCACGCTGGTGGTCCCTACGGCGACCAGGCGGCGCGCGGTGCGGAGTTTCGCTGCGTCCTCCTCGCCGATCTCGAAGAATTCAGGGTGCAGGCGGTGGTCCTCGACGCGTTCCGTGCGGACCGGCTGGAAGGTGCCCAGCCCGACGTGCAACGTGACCGAGGCGATCTCGGCGCCGGCGGCGCGGCATTGGCGCAGGATGTCCGGCGTGAAGTGCAGGCCCGCGGTCGGAGCGGCCACGGAACCGGGATGGGAAGCGAAGACGGTCTGGTACCGCTCGCGGTCCAGGGGCTCGTCGTCGCGCCTGATGTACGGTGGCAGCGGCACATGGCCGATGCGGTTGAACTTCTCGTAGAGGTCGCCGGCGTAGTTGAAGCGCAGGGTGCGCTCCCCGAAAGTGCCGCGGCCGGTGATCTCGGCCTCGAGTTCCTCATCGAACCGGATGCGCTCGCCGACACGCACCTTGCGGCCCGGGTGCACGAGTACCTGCCAGGAAGCGGGATCGCCGGCCAGAGGGCGTACCAGAAAGACTTCGACCTCGCCTTTCAGGTACCACTTGCGGGTGGGGTTCTTCTTGCCGATGGGCAAAGCGTGTACGCCGGCGCGATGCCCGTAAAGCCGGGCCGGGAAAACCTTGGAGTCGTTCAGGACCAGGCAGTCTCCCCTCCGCAGGAATTGCGGGAACTCGCGGAAGAGGCGGTCTTCCCAGCGCTGCTCGCCGCGGTAGAGGACCAACATGCGCGAGGCGGCGCGGTCCTCGAGCGGGCGCTGTGCGATCAGCTCCCGAGGCAAGGGATAATCGAAGTCGGAGAGGTTCATGCCTGTTGAGAAGGATAACAGCCGTGTGCGGATACTAGGGATCGAGACGTCGTGCGACGAGACGGCGGCGGCGGTTGTGGAGGACGGGACGCTCATCCTGTCGTCGGTGGTGGCGTCGCAACTGGACACGCACGGCAAGTACGGCGGCGTGGTGCCGGAGCTGGCCTCGCGGGAGCACCTGCGGGCGATCGTGCCGGTGGTGGGGGCGGCGCTCGAGCAGGCAGCGACCGACTACGATGGGCTTGCTGCCATCGCGGTGACGGAGGGGCCGGGGCTGGTGGGCGCGCTGCTGGTGGGCATGACCTACGCGAAAGCCCTGTGCTTTGCGCGCGGCCTGCCGCTGATCGGCGTGAATCACATCGAGGGTCACATCCACGCGGTGATTTCGCAGGCCCGGCTGGGAGGAGAGCCGGTAGAGTACCCGGCGCTGGCGCTGGTGGTGAGCGGCGGGCACACCCACCTGTTCGCGGTACACGAGGGGCTGCGCTACCGCCTGCTCGGCAAAACCCGGGACGACGCCGCCGGCGAGGCCTTCGACAAGGTGGCCAAGCTGCTGGGTTTCAGCTACCCCGGCGGCCCGGTCATCGACGGGCTCGCGCCCTACGGCGACCCGGCGGCCGTACGGTTCACGCTGGCGCGGATGAGGGGCAATGCGCTGGATTTTAGCTTCAGCGGCCTGAAGACGGCGGTGCTGCGCTGGGTCCAGCAGCACGACATGGACGCGGAGATCGAGGTGCGGCGCGAGTTGCTGCACGTCCATCGGCAGCCCTCGCTGGAACAGTGGCTGGCGCTGACGCCGCAGACCACGCTGGACCTGCTGGCATCCTTCCAGCACACGGTGATCGAGGAACTGCTGAGGCGTGCGGCCACGGCGGCCGAGGAGATCGAAGCCCGCTCGGTGATTGTCTCAGGCGGCGTGGCGTGCAATTCAGGACTGCGCGCGGCAGCGCAAGCCGCGCGGCTTCCCTGCCCCGTGCACTTCCCCGCCCCGGCGCTCTCGACCGACAATGCCGCCATGATCGCCGCCGCCGCGTTTCCAAAATTCCAGCGCGGCGACTTCGCCGATTTCTCGCTGGCGGCGCGCGCCAACCTGGCGCTGGCGGAATGAGGGCAGACGGCTCCCTTGCGGTCGCGGCTCGGTTACGGTCGCGGCTCGGAAGAAGCGGCCGGAATGGTCCACAGGAACAGCGTGCTGTGGTCGGCCTGGATTTGTTTCTCCGGCTTCCAGTCGCCCATGTCGAATGCGTGCGAGACGACGCGCGTGCCGGGCTTGAGGTCCTTGAGCAGCTTGGGGCGCAGCTTGAGATTCACGTCCGGAAGCAGGTACAGCGTGACCACGGTGGCGGCGTGGATATCGGCGTCGAAGAGGTTGCCTTCGATGAACTTCACGCGATCGGCGACGCCGGCCTTGCGCGCGTTCTCATTGGCTTCCTTGACGCGCTCGGGATTGAGATCGACGCCCACGCCGCGCGCGCCGAACTTCTCGGCCGCCATGATCACGATCCGGCCGTCGCCGCAGCCGAGGTCGTAGACCGTATCGGTCTTCTTGACGTCCGCGAGCTTGAGCATCTGCTCGACCAGCTCCGGCCGGGTGGGGACATAGGGGACGTCCAGCGACGGGGTGATGTCTTCCTGCTGAGCGGGCGCGGCCGCCAGTAGAGACCATCCCCAGATGCCGCTCCACAGCAGGATGGGCGCAGCAAGCAGTCTGTATCGCATGATCGGTTCTCCTCCCACTCTCAGTCAGTTAAAGCTTATCGGGAATGCGCGGCGGGGTGCAACCGCGCGAGAATCTCAGTATGGGTACAGTGGGGAACTTACCGCCGGGGCGGATACGCATCGGGGTGATCGGCGCCGGGGCCGTCGGTTCGACCATCGCCTATGTGGCGATGATAAGAGGCATCGCGCACGAGCTGGTGCTGGTGGATGCCCTGCCGCACAAAGCGGAAGCCGAAGCCAGGGACCTGATGCACGGCTCGATGTTCATTCCCGCGGTGACGGTGACCTCCGGCACGGTGGAGGATTGCGCGGGAGCGGCGATCGTGGTGATCACCGCCGGCGCCAAGCAGAAACCCGGGCAAAGCCGCCTGCAACTGGTGGAGACGAACGTCGCCACCTTTCGCAAGCTGATTCCGCGGGTGCTGGCAGCGGCGCCCAACGCGATCCTGCTGATCGTCTCGAACCCCGTGGACGTGCTGACGTACGTGTCCCTGAAGCTGTCCGGCCTGCCCAGTTCCCGGGTCTTCGGATCGGGAACCGTGCTGGACACTTCGCGCTTTCGCTTCCTGCTGGCGCAACGGCTGAACGTGGCGGCCGCGAACGTGCACGCCTACATCGTCGGAGAACACGGAGACAGCGAGGTGCCGCTGTGGTCGAGCGTTCACATCGCTGCCACCGCACTGGAGCTTTTCTCCTCGCCGAACGTGCCGCCGCTCACCGAAAGCGACCGCGAGGAGATCTTCCGCAATGTGCGCGACGCGGCGGCGCAGGTGATTGCGGCCAAGGGTGCGACGAACTGGGCCGTGGGACTGGCCGTGGAGCGCATCCTGGAGGTCATCCTGCGCGACGAGCAGGCCATTCTCACCGTGAGCAGCCTGCTTCAGGAGTATCACGGCATCAGCGACGTGTGCGTCTCGGTGCCATCCATCGTGGGGCGCGGCGGGGTGCGGGAGACGCTGCCGCTGCACATCAGCGACGACGAGCTGGCTTTGCTGCGCCGTTCCGCCGGCATCCTGCGGGATATCGCCGGTCGATTGGGATTCTGAGTGGGGAGCCAGTTCACCTGACCCGGAGCGCGCGTGGCGTGGACCAGCGGCCCGGGGCGCCATTGGCGTCGTTCCCGCGCACGCGCCACCACACCGTTCCGTACGGTAGCGGGGCGATGGCGAGGCGTGAAGAGGGAACTGTCCGGCTGGCGGCCAGCGGCCCGGCGAAGCTGCCGGTGCGGTCTACCTCGATGGTATAGCTTGCCGCCCCCATCACAGCGAGCCAGGCGAATTCAACTGGCCCGTCGTACGCCACGCTAGCGCCTTCCTCCGGAAGCAGTTGGAAGGGCGCCGGCAGCAACTCCGTGCTAGCAGCGCCGGTGAGGCTCACGGTCGCCGTTCTGACGGTGTCTTCCAGGGAGGCCGTGATGATCACGCTGCCGGATGTGGTCCCGTGCGCCGTTTGAACCGGGAAGTCCGCCGTCGTGGCGCCGGCCGGGATCCTGACCGCGCTAGGCAAGGACACTCGCGAGGCGTCGCTGCTAGCAAGCTGGACCGTGGTTGCCGAAGGCGCCAGGCCCGCCAGTGTCACAATGCCTTGCGCCCGGTCGCCGGCCGTGAGGATGGCGGGGTTGACGGCGACCGCCGCAAGCGGCGCGCGCGAACGCCCCGACCGAAGCGTCAGTGTGGCCTCCTTCGTCTCACTCTTTGAGGCGGCGAAGATGCGGACCGGAGTGTCCCCGGTCACCGGCACGGTGGCGATGGAGAACGACACCGCGGTCTTACCCGCTGCAAACAGGATTCCGGCCGGCATGGTCACCTTGGTGGCGTCGCCGCTCGAGAGCAGCACGGTCGCGCCGCCTGCCGGGGCGGCCTGCTCGAGAGTCACCAGCCCCTCACTGGACTCGCCCCCAGGCACGCTGACGGGAGTCAGCATCAACCCCAGCACGGATGCTGCCAGCGGCGGTTGCAGGATGTCCAGTTTGCGGGGAGCGGACCACGGGCCAGGCGTGCCTTGCGAATCCATGGCTCGCACGCGCCACCACAGCGGCCCGGTCACAGACAGGTCGACGTGGTAGAACGGCTCGCCGGCCTTGGCGTCGACCACCAACGGCCCGCGGAACCTCTCTCCGCCGGCGATCTGGATGGCGTAGGCCACCGCCCCGGGCACGGGGGACCACCGGAAGGTGACCGAATAGGGCACGCGCGCATCGGGGGCCGGGCTGATGAGGCTGGGCGCACGGCCCGGCCGGATAGCCGGCCTTCAACCGGGGGCAGCCGCCTCGGCAAGTTTCAGCGGCCGGCCGCCGAGCAGGGCCTCCAGATCCGCCTCGGTGAGCTGCTGGAGGCTGGTGATGCCACGCACCTGCCCCTTTGCGTCCACCAGGACCGTCTGCGGGACCGAATCGACTCCGTACGCCTTGAACGTCGCTCCGGCCGGATCGAGCGCGATCCATCCGGCCATCGGCCGCTGCGTGAGGAACGTGGCGATCAGCTCCGGATCTTCGTAGCCGATGGCGATGAACTGGATCGGACGGCTCTTGAACTTCTCCGCCAGCGCGTTCCAATGGGGGATCTGCTCGACACAGGGAGCGCACCAGGTGGTCCAGAACTCCAACACCACCGCCTTCCCCTTCAGCGACTGCCAGTTGGCGGCCGTCCCCTGGGGCGCCTGCAGGAGTTGCTCCACCGTCAACGGCGGTGCAGGCTCGCCGACGTTCACGACGGCCGCGGCTAGCAGCAGTGCCAACATACTGTAAAACGATACACCGGCCCGCTGGCAAGGACAAGATCCGGTTCTGTGTGTATGACGCGAAAAGCCGTTCGCGCGTGCACCCGATCTCGCAGAAGGGCCCCGGCTCGGCGGTGGCGGGACTGAAGAGGTACTTGCAGAATTCCTGGAAACCGCTCCCTCGCGGTCGCGGCTCGGAAACGGGGCACTGATTCTCAACGGGTTACAGAGCCGCGCGCGTCAGCAAGCGGACGTTCTACGAATTCTGCAAGTACCTCTGAAGTCCCGCGCGGACTGAACTCCGCCCCCCATCAGTATTGGGGTTAAGGGAGGCGGCGGATCTTGAGGTTGCGGAACCAGACCGTGTCGCCGTGGTTCTGGAGGCCGATGGGGCAGTCGCGTCGGGGGCGCTTGGTGAGCAGGTCGTACACCGCCGGCGCGGCTTTCCAACGTTTCGCGATGTTCTCGGTCACTTCCTCGGAATCCAGGCTGGCGTCGACGACTTTGACGCCGTTCAGCCAGTGCTGGATGCGATTGCCGCGCACCACGAGGCGCGAGTGGTTGAACTCACCCACCGGCCGGGCGGCCGCCTGCGTTGGCGCGACCATGCCGTAGAGCGACCCGGTCTGGTACTTCGCGCCGCGCCTGGCGTCGGGGTGCCGGTCGTTGTCCACCAACTGATACTCGAAGCTGACGACGTACTCCTCGGCGCGCGAATTCGCACCCAGCTTGGAGCGATCCGCAAGGTGGTGTTCCATTTCGTAGCCGACGGTTTCTTCGAAGCTCCTGGCGCCCGGCTTCAGCTTGTCGTGATCCAGGAAGACCGTTCTCTGGATGAGGTACTTCAGGCCGCTGTTGGAGCCCGACGCGATGCGCCAGTCGAAGACCATCTCGAAATCGCGGAAAGCGGCGGTGGTCATGAGGTCCTCGCGGATGCGCGGTCCGGCCACGGCCTTGACGCAGCCGTCTTCGATGGTCCAGGAATCGCCTGGCGGCGTGCGCGACGCGGGGTCGTCCCAGCCGGCCAGCGTCTTGCCATCGAAGAGCAGTTGCCAGCCGGCGGCACGCTCGGCGGGCGTGAGGGCGTTGGGGGGCGCCTCCTGCGCAGAACAAACCGGACCGAGGGCGAGCAGAAGAGCAATCGCGAGTCTCATATGCAACCTTTCAGGCCAGCGGCCAGGAGACCAGGATCTGGGCCAGGATGATCTTGGCGATGGTGGCGACCGGATACATGCCCGCGTAGGCGATATTGGGAGCATCGGAGCGGGTATGGCTGGTGGCGAAGGCCAGGCAGGCGGACTGCGTCTGCACGCCGGAGACGATTCCGGTGAGCGCGTCGAAGGGGATCTTCAGGAGCTTGTAGCCGATCAGCATCGTGGCGAGCGTCACGGAGAACGTGAGGACCGCGCCGGCGAGCAGCAACTGAGGGCCGCTGGAGCGGAGCGTCTGGACGAAGTCGAAGCCCGCGCGGGTGCCCACGCCCGCCAGGAACAGCAGCAGCCCGATCTGGCGCAAAGTGAAGTTGGCGCTGATCGGGATAGCCCAGGTGATCCTTCCGGTACGCTCGAGCTTGCCGAGCGCCAGGGCCATCAGCAACGGCCCGCCGGCCAGGCCCAGCCGGATGCTGTTGCCGCCCGGCATTGGAATCGGCAACATGCCGAAGAGCACGCCCAGCACCATGCCGATGGCCACCGATCCGAAATCCGTCTCGGACATGCCCCGGACGGAGTCGCCGAAGAATTTCGAGACCTCGGCGAAGCGGTCGCGGCTGGTGAGCACGCGGATCTGGTCGCCGTACTCGAGCCGGGTGTCCGGCGCGGGCACGATGTCGACGTCGCCGCGGCGCAGGCGCGTAATGGTGGCGTGGAGGCGGTTCTGGAGGTCGAGATCGCGAATGCGCGTGCCGACCACCTCTTTGGCCGAGACGTAGACCCTCCGGTGATCGAGCTGGGAGCGGTCGAACTCGATGTGAGCCGAGGAAGGCTCGCCGAAGATCTGCACGGCGCGCTCGAGCGCTTCCTCGTCACCCACCACGGCCACCACATCGCCGAACTCCAAACGCGAGTCGGAGGTGGCGATTTCGATCTTGCCGTCGTGCTGGATGCGGCTCACCACGAAGCCGTAGTCCTTGTGCACCCGCAGGACCTCCCCGATGCTGCGGCCCGCCACCCCCGGGTTTCGGACCACGAAATTGCGCACGACGATTTCGGGCGCTTCCTCCAGCGGCTGGGTTTCCTTGCGCCAAAACCGGCCGAACAACTGGAAGCAGAGGATGACGCCGATCACGCCGAGAGGATAGGAGATGCTGTAGGATGCCACCGGTTGGTCGGCCTCCGCCCGCGCACGCTCCTCCGGAAACCCTCTGCGCACCGCCACGTCATGCACGGTTTCCCGCGCGGCGGCGAGCGCCGGGGTGCTGGTGAGGGCGCCGCAAAACAGCCCGGCGGCGCGGGGGCCGGGGATGGAGAACGAATACGACAGCGCAACGGTGAGCACGGCACCGAATATGAGCACTCCAAGCGCGAGCAGGGCGTGACGGTAGCCGCGGTCACGGAACACCGCCGCGAGCGCCGGGCCGGATTGGATGCCGATGGTGTAAACGAAGATGATCAGCCCGAGGGTTGGAATCACTTCGGGCAGCGCAACCGAGCGATCCAGCGCACCGATGGCCAGGCCCACAAACAGCACGCCGGCGACCCCGAAGCGGAATCCGAAAATGCTGGCCTCGCCGACCAGGTATCCCAGGCCGATGGCGAGAAAGAGAGTGAGGATGGGGTAGTGCGCGAGAAGAGTGACCAATGACTGCCGCATGAAAACCGCCGACCGCCCACGGCCAAGAGCGTTCCAAATCGGCGTGGGCCGCCGGCTCTTAGAACGTGAAGGCCAGGCCCGCCGAAACCACGAGTTGGTGCAACAGCCCGCTCGGGCTGATCCCAAAATCCGGCTTGCCCGTGGTGTAGTCCCGAAGGTCCAGCCGGATCATGAACGATTCGCTCACCTTCGCCTTGATTCCGGCGCCGTAGTTGTAGCCGAACTTGGTAATGCCGCTGCCCTGCATTATCGATCCGCCGGGCGGAACGAACGTGCTGAAGTGCGCGCCGCCGGCGGCAAACGGCCGCACCTTGGCGCCCTCCTTGGTGGCGTAGACCAGGAAGTCGTAGAAACCCTGGTGAATGGGCATGCTGTAGTTGGTTGAGCTGAACGTAAAAGACGCGCGGTTGTAAGCGTAGCCGAACTCATGTCCGAAGAACCGGCTATTGTTGAGCGTCATGCGCAGCGCCATGTGGAAACTGGCGTCGAACGGGACGTCCACGCCCCCGCTGGTCCCCAGGGAATTGTTCCGCAGCATGGACTTGCCGAAACTGAGGGACACCTCTCCCATTTGCGCGAAGGCCGTCAGCGCCGAAGCCACGAATAGCAGAGTCAGAATCGAGCGTTTCATCGTGAGACTCCTCTACACTACGATAACGTGAATTTCACCGGGGCCGTGAACGCCGCGAACCAGGATCTGCTCGATATCCGCGGTGCGGCTGGGGCCGGTGATCAGCAGCATCGAACTGCTACGTTCGGCGGGCAAGGGCTCCCGGGCCAGCAGCTCATCGAGGCCGGTGAGGACCTTCCCGCTCGGAACAATGGCAATGTGCACGGGCGGCAGCAGCGAGATCATCCGCGCTTCCTGCTGTGAGGAGAACAGCACCAGCGTGCCGGTGTCGGCGAGCGCATAATCGGCGCTGGTGATGCCGAACTCCGCATCGGCGCAGAGCGCACGCAGTTCCTCCTGGCTGGTGATACCGCTCCGGACCGAGGGCAGGTCCGTGATTCCGCACTCCCGCAGAAACGGGGCGTTGGAGGCGACGGCGGACCGTTCGCCGATGAGCGCGGCGACGTAGGCCCGCGCATCGGCCGGCGAAGAGGCGCGGTGCGTCTTGCCGGCCAGGTTGCGGACATTGGCAAACAGGCTGGCGACGCGGGCCTCCAGATCCGTTTCGGGGATGCGCAGACGCGCCGGCGGCGCCGGGTCGGGCGGCTGTCCAATGCTGCGCCCGAGGGCGGTCCGGGTCCGGTGAAGAACGTACTCGCGAGGCATCAGTTCTCTCCCGCCTTCCTGCGCGCGCGCCACAACTGGCGGAAACTCCGGGCCGGCAGGCGCGGCAGGTCCCGCTGGCTGAGCCAGGCGGCCAGCGGCCCATGGTTGAGCAGCTTGGGCACACGGCGGATCCAGCCCTCCCCGCCACCCAACAGCGCCGAACCCATGAACCCGAGCATCTCGTAGATCCGCGGGCGCCGCATGGCCCAGGCCCAGGCGCGGAAGCCCAGGCGCTCGAGCCTGCTTTGTCCCTCGCGGGCCTTGACTTTGATCACTTCCGAACGCAGCGCCAGCAGCAGCTTGGGAATCTCGATCTTCACGGGGCAGACTTCCTCGCAGGCGCCGCACAGGCTCGAGGCGAAGGGGAGCCAGGGATCGTGCGTCACGCCGAGATACTGGGGCGTGATGATCGCGCCGATCGGCCCTCCGTAGACCCAGGGATAGCTGTGACCGCCCACCTTGCGGTACACCGGGCAGTGGTTGAGGCAGGCGCCGCAGCGGATGCAGTACAGCGACTGGCGCTTCTCCCGGTCGGCCAGCAGGCGCGTGCGGCCGTTGTCCAGCAGCACCACGTAGAACTCCTCCGGCCCGTCGATCTCGCCTTCGCGCCGCGGACCCGCGAGAAACGACGTGTAGACGGTGAGCGGCTGGCCGGTGGCGCTGCGGCCCAGCAGTTTCAGGAACACTGCCAGGTCTTGGGCGCGCGGAATCACTTTTTCGATTCCGGCGACCGCGACGTGGACGCGCGGCAGCGTGGTGGTCATCCGGCCGTTGCCTTCGTTGGTGACCACCACGACCGCGCCGGAATCCGCCACCAGGAAGTTGGCTCCGGAGATGCCGATGTCGGCGGCGAGGAATTTCTGGCGCAGCACCGAGCGCGCGATCTTGGTCTGCTTCTCGATCTCGGTTTCCCGCTCGACGCCGAGCTTCTGGCTGAACAGATCGGCGACGTCGTAGCGGGTCTTGTGCAGGGCGGGGGCGACGATGTGGTACGGCCGCTCGCGCGCCAGTTGCACAATATACTCGCCCAGGTCGGTCTCGACCGGCTCGACGCCGTGGCGCTCGAGCCGCTCGTTCAGATCGATCTCCTCGGTGGTCATGGATTTCGACTTGACCATGAGCCGGGCACCCATCTTCTTGGCCAGGTCGAGCAAAAACTCGACCACTTCGCCGCCATCGCGCGCGTAGATCACCTTGCCGCCGCGCGCCACCACCTGGGACTCGAACTGCTCCAGGTAGTGGTCCAGGTTCTCGATAGCGTGTTGCTTGACGAGATGGGCCTGGGTGCGCAGTTCCTGGTAGTCCGGCAGCACCTCCGGAGCGACCACGGCCTGGCGGTGGGACATGAGGCGGCCGGTGGCGGAGTAGATGGCCAACTGGAGATTGGCGTCGTCCAACGTTTGCCGGATTTTCTCTTGTTGTGGGCCGGTCATAGGCGTCAACTAACGGCAGGCAAGCACTTCGGCGAGGTGCATGGTCCCCACCGGCAGGCCGGCCCGCGAGAGCGCGCCTTGAATCTGGAGCAGGCAGCTCGCGTCGATGCCGACCACCAGGTCCGCGCCGGTCCGTTGAATGGAATCGATCTTGGTTCGGGCCATTCCGCCGGAGATCTCGGGAAACTTCACCGAGAAGGTGCCCCCGAATCCGCAGCACTCCTCGGCGGCATCCATCTCGCGGAGGCTGAGCCCGCGGACGCGGGCGAGCAGGCGCCGCGGCCCTTCCTTGATGCCCAGGTCACGCAGGCCGTGGCAACTATCGTGAAAGGTGGCGACGCGCTCCAAGCGCGCGCCGACGTCCTCGACCCGGGCCACTTCCAGCAAGAACTTCGAGAACTCCCAGATCCTGGGTTCGAGCCGGTGGGCGAGGGCCAGCCACTCAGGCTCGCTCTGGAAGAGCTCGGCGTAGTGATGCGCGATCATCGAGGCGCAGGAACCGGAGGGCACTACGATGTACTCGGCATCGCGAAATACCGTGAGGAAGTGCCGGGCCACCGTGCGCGCCTCGTCGCGATAGCCGGTGTTCAAGGCGGGCTGGCCGCAGCAGGTCTGCTGTTCGGGAAAGTCCACCTGCCAGCCGACGCGCTCGAGCACGTCCACCATCGCCATTCCCACCTTGGGGAAGAGTTGATCGACAATGCAGGTCACGAATATGGAAGCGCGCGGCACGAAACCGAATTGTAGCAGCTTGGCCGCCGGCGATGACGGCGCGGGGTGCAGCCGGCGAGCAGCCGGTACAATGGAGTCGATGAACTGGAGATTCCTGTCTGTAGTTGCCGCGGTGTGCTTGTGCTTCGCGCAGAGTGAAGCCGCTACGCTGCGGGGAAAGCTCGTCGAGCCGGGGGACCGGCAACCCGCCATCGAGACCGCCGCGCACCAGCGGGTCGCTCTCGACGGCGACCCGCAGACGCTGGCCGTGCTGGGAGACGCGCGGCTGGTGGGAGCGGACCTGGAACTGCTCGGCCAGTTCAAAACGCCGGCCCTGTTTGTCGTCGGCCCTTTCTACACTTCGAAATCCATGTTCGTGCACAAGGACGGGAAGAAGTATACGATCAGCTATTGGTGTCCCGTATGCTCGATTCGGAGCTACACTCCCGGCAGGTGCGTGTGCTGCCAGGAGGAAACCCATCTGGATCTCGAAGAAGTCCACTGAGGAGGCTGGCCTGCGCCGTGCTGCTCGCGACCGCCATGTCCAACGCACAAACCTATTCCGCTCGGAAGACCACCGTCGATTCGATTGAGGTGGTCCGGCTCACGGATTCGGCCCGCAGGACGGAGGTCTCGATTGTGCCGTCGATCGGGAACATGGCCTACGAGATGAAGGTGAACGGCAAGAACCTGTTCTGGCTGCCCTACGCCACTCTGGCCGAGTTTCAGGCCCAGCCGGTGCAGGCGGGGAATCCGTTCCTGGCTCCCTGGGCCAACCGCCTGGACCAGGACGCGTTCTGGGCCAACGGGAAGAAGTACCTGCTGAACGCGGGCCTGGGCAATTTCCGGCGCGACGGGAATCGGAAGCCGATTCATGGGCTGGTGACCTTCTCCGCAGCATGGGAGGTAACCGGCCTGAAATCTGACGACCGGCACGCGGAGGTCACCAGCCGGCTGGAGTTCTGGAGGCATCCCGACTGGATGGCGCAGTTTCCGTTCGCACACACCATCGAGATGACCTACCGTTTGCAGGATGGCGCGCTGGAGGTGGCGACGCGCATCGAGAACCACTCGGTGGAGCCGATGCCAGTGGCGGTGGGCTACCACCCCTATTTCCGCGTACACGATGCTCCGCGCGACCAGTGGACGGTGCACCTGGCGGCCCGGGATCACATGGTGCTCTCGGACCAGTTGATCCCCACGGGCGGGCGCAAGCCGGCCAATTTCCCCGACCCGATGCCGCTGGCCGGCACCGAGCTTGACGACGTGTTCTCGAACCTGGTGCGGAATGCGAACGGACGCGCGGAGTTCTGGGTTCAGGGCCAGCGCGAGAAGATCTCGGTGATTTACGGACCGAAGTACACGGTGGCGGTGGCGTGGGCGCCCGCCGGCCGCGACTTCATCTGCTTCGAGCCGATGTCGGCGATCACCAACGCCTTCAATCTGGCGCACGCGGGACTCTACCAGGGGCTCGAATCGATTCCCCCGAGCGGAAGCTGGCAGGAGAGCTACTGGATCCGGCCGAGCGGGTTCTGATGCGAGGCGCAAGCCTGAGGGGCGTCAGCCGGCCGGCTCTTCCCGCCACAGGCGGGCCGGGACGAATGCTCTGAGCGCGTCGTCCAGGCTTGGCCCGCTGAGGCTCCGCGTCTCCTTCGGGTTCAAGGTGAAGACGTGAACCTCGACCAGGTTGTTGTTGCGCTGCTGGAGAAGGTGGTAGGTGCGGCGGTCCTTCTTGGTGTGGACCAGGAGGCCGCGAACGGCCTCGATGGGCACAACCTCGGAGCGCTCCCTCAGGAAGAGCGGCTTGATGAGCCACTCGCCTAGCATGCCACCGCCGAACAGGTTGCCGATGAAGGAGACCTTCCAATGGCCGCTCAAGGAGATGGCGTTTTCCTCCAGTCCGAGCGTCCCGCGCCGTTGGCGGAGCGCGCTGGGCTCCCAAAGCGAAGCCTTCTCGTTGTCGGCCAGTTTCACGAGGGCTTTCGGGACGAACAAGATCGGAAATTCCGCCGGACTCACTTGCGTCTCTCCACCCGGATGGTTCTGCGTTCCAGCCAGACCCCCACCGGAATCAGAGCGATGAATGCCAGGATGGCGCCAACCCAATAAGCGCCACTGTCCTCCCTGGTCGAGTATGCCAGATAGAAGAACGTGGCGAACAGCAGGCCTTCGATCAGGATCACGGTTGCCAGCGCGACCGCGCCGCGCCGGCTCGGCAGATCGCCCCAGGGTCCGGCGCCGGGTGGTGCAGCGGCGGCACTGGGGCCGAAAAACGCGGCGGGGAGGGCCTGCCCGCACAGAGGACACCCGAGCGCGCCCTTGACCTTGACCACCTTGCCACAAGCATCGCACCGGATCTTCACCGCCGCGTTCCTCCTTCCGGAGAAGTATACATCAACGCCTCAATGACCGATTGCCGCCAGCAGTTGCCGGAGCGCCTGGCCGCGGTGGCTCACCAGGAGCTTGCGCTCGCCGCCGACCTCGCCGAAGGAGCAGCCGAAGGGCGGGTAGAAGAACAAGGGGTCGTAGCCGAAGCCGTTCGGGCCGCGCGGCTCGTGGAGGATCTCCCCCTCCACCACTCCGCGGAAGGTCGCGAGCCAGGCGCCGTTTTCCGCCAGCGCGATGAGGCACACGAAGCGCGCCGTGCGCCGTTCCATGCCGCGCAGTTTCTCGACCAGGAGCAGGTTGTTGGCCTCGTCGGTGGCGCCGGGCCCGGCAAATCGCGCGCTGCGGACGCCGGGCTCGCCGCCCAACGCGTCGACCTCCAGCCCCGAGTCGTCGGCAAACAGCGGCCCCGGGGCGTACGCGCTGTAATAGACCGCCTTGCGGACGGCGTTCTCCTCGAAAGTGTCCCCGGTCTCCTCGACCGGATCGATGGAGGAGAGATTCGGGAGCGTCG
>Ga0187866_1001427_pt1 | contig 22533 bp, 19 predicted proteins | sample June2016WEW_11_1_3_FD_133013 | JGI IMG/M metagenome (GOLD analysis project Ga0187866, IMG submission 133013) | Peatland microbial communities from SPRUCE experiment site at the Marcell Experimental Forest, Minnesota, USA - June2016WEW_11_150 | ecosystem: Environmental > Terrestrial > Soil >...
CGGATTATGCTTCTGCAACACCTTCGTGATCGCCGCCGTCAACGTGGTCTTGCCATGGTCAATGTGACCAATCGTCCCCACGTTGCAGTGCGGCTTATTACGATCAAATTTCTCTTTCGCCATTTCCGTTCCCTCAGGGGCTCAAGCCCCGGATTTCTAATTCACCTTTACGGCGCGGCTAAAGCCGCGCCCTGATACGAAGCTATTTCGTCGTCCCCTGCACCTTCGCGATGATTTCCTCCGCCACGGAACGCGGAGCCTCCTCATAGCGCGCGAAGTGCATCGAGTACTCGGCGCGGCCCTGCGTCGACGAGCGCATGTGGGTCGCGTAACCAAACATCTCCGCCAGCGGCACGATAGCCTTGATCACCTGAGAACCCGCGCGGTGCTCCATGCCTTCAATGCGTCCACGGCGCGAACTCAGGTCGCCCATGATCACTCCGGCATAGTCCTCCGGAGTAACCACTTCAACCGCCATCACCGGCTCCAGCAGAACCGGAGAGGCCTTGCGCGCGGCTTCCTTGAAAGCCATGGACCCGGCGATCTTGAACGCCATTTCGTTCGAGTCCACATCGTGATAGCTGCCGTCATACAGCGTGGCCTTCACATCGACCATCGGATAACCCGCAAGAACTCCGCCTTCGAGCGCTTCCTGAATTCCTTGATCGATCGGCTTGATGAATTCCTTGGGAACCGAACCGCCCACAATGTCGTTGACGAATTCGTAGCCCACGCCGGGCGGTTGCGGATCGAGCTTGATCTTGGCGTGCCCGTACTGGCCGCGACCGCCAGTCTGGCGAATGTATTTGCCTTCCGCCTCCGAATGCTTGCGAATCGTCTCGCGATACGCCACCTGCGGCTTGCCGACGTTGGCCTCGACCTTGTACTCGCGCATCATGCGGTCGACGATGATCTCCAGATGCAACTCACCCATACCGCTGATGATGGTTTGTCCGCTGTCAGGATCGGTGTGAACCTTGAAAGTAGGGTCTTCCTGGGCGAGGCGGCCGAGCGCCATCCCCATCTTTTCCTGATCGGCTTTGGTCTTGGGCTCAACCGCAACCGAAATCACCGGAACCGCAAACGTAATATTTTCGAGAGCGATGGGATGATCTTCGCTGCAAATCGTATCGCCAGTGCTCACGCCCTTGAGTCCGACCGCGGCGCAGATGTCGCCCGCCAGAATCTCGCTGATTTCTTCCCGCTTGTTGGCGTGCATCTTCAGCAGACGCCCGATGCGCTCAGTCCTGCGGCGCCCCGTGTTCAGCACGGAATCCCCGGTCTTCAATTGCCCGGAATAGACGCGGATAAACGTCAACTGGCCGACAAACGGATCGGCCATGATCTTGAACGCCAGCGCCGAAAACGGCTCTTTGTCATCTGCCTCGCGGAAAATCTTCTCCCCATCGTCGGGATTCAGCCCATGAGTTTCCGGCACATCGAGCGGCGACGGCAGATAATCCACCACCGCATCCAGCAATGGCTGCACCCCCTTGTTCTTGAACGCAGTACCCACCACTACCGGAAACACTTTCAGCGCAATGGTCGACTTGCGCAGCGACGCGCGCAACGCGTCCGCGCTAATCTCTTCGCCTTCCAGAAACTTGTGCAGGATCTCGTCGTCGTTCTCGGCAATGCTCTCGACTAATTGCGCGTGGAAGGCTTCGGCCTTCTTCTTCAGTTCGGCGGGAATCTCTTCGGTGACGTACTCGGCACCCATCGTGTCGTCCTGCCACACGATCGCCTTCATGTTGATCAAATCGATGACACCCTTGAACTTATCTTCCTGGCCAATGGGAATCTGAATCGCCACGGGCTTGGCGCTTAACCGCTTGCGGATGGTGTCGATGGCATGCTCGAAATCCGCGCCCATCTTGTCGATCTTGTTGATGAAGCAAATGCGCGGCACGCCGTACTTGTCGGCCTGGCGCCAGACTTTTTCCGACTGAGGCTGCACCCCGTGCACCGCGTCAAATACAGCCACGGCGCCGTCGAGCACGCGCAGCGAGCGCTCCACTTCCGCCGTGAAATCCACGTGGCCGGGTGTGTCGATGATGTTAATGCGGATGTCGCGCCAGGTGCAGGTCGTAGCCGCGGAGGTGATCGTAATGCCGCGCTCCTGCTCCTGCTCCATCCAATCCATCGTAGCCGTGCCTTCGTGCACCTCTCCGATGCGGTGCGTCTTTCCCGTATAAAACAGGATGCGCTCCGTCGTAGTGGTCTTTCCGGCATCGATGTGGGCCATGATGCCGATGTTTCTGCAGCGTTCTAATGGTACTGTTCTGGGCACGACAATTAACTCTCTCTGGGCTCCGAAATCAGCTGCCAGCTCTCAAGCCATCAGCCTTCAGTTAAAAAGTTCCTTACCACCGATAGTGCGCGAAAGCTTTATTGGCCTCGGCCATGCGGTGTACATCTTCCTTCTTTTTGATGGCCGCGCCCTTTCCGTTGGCGGCGTCCAGCAATTCATTGCTCAACTTGTCGACCATGCCTCGTTCGGCGCGGCCGCGCGCGTAAGTCAGCAGCCAGCGGATCGCGAGCGAGGTGCGGCGGTCGGCGTTTACTTCCACCGGCACCTGATAGTTGGCGCCTCCCACTCGGCGGGTCTTCACTTCAAGCAACGGCTTCGCATTCTCGACAGCTTTCGTGAACAGCTTCAACGCTTCGTCGCCGCCTTTTTCCTGAACCTTCGTGAGGGCCTCATAAAAAATGCCCTCGGCGGTGCTGCGCTTGCCCTGCCACATCATCGAGTTGATGAACTTCGTCACCAGGTTCGAGCCGTAAACGGCATCGGCTGGCACGGTCCGCTTTGCTGTATGTCCTTTACGAGGCATGCCGCTTTAACTCCTCTTAGCCCTTCTTCGCACGCTTGGCGCCGTATTTCGAACGTCCCTGCTGGCGATTGGCTACCCCCACCGCATCCAGCGTTCCGCGGATCACGTGATAGCGCACGCCTGGCAGATCCTTCACGCGGCCCCCGCGGATCAGCACAATGGAGTGCTCCTGCAGGTTATGGCCAACACCGGGGATGTAGGTTGTGACCTCAATCCCGTTGGTCAGCCGCACGCGCGCCACTTTGCGCAACGCCGAGTTTGGCTTCTTGGGCGTCTGCGTATACACGCGGGTGCAAACGCCGCGCTTCTGCGGACATCCCTGCAGCGCAGGACTGGCCGTCTTGTACCGTGGCCGCTTGCGACCCTTCGCCACCAATTGATTAAAAGTAGGCACTCTTTGCCGCTCCTTGCCGCGCACCGCAATCTGCCCTTGCAGGCGGGCAGCGCACAGCGTCATCCGCTTTCCCGGTCTTTAATTTCACGATCCGGGCTGACAGGCTCAACTGGCCAGCCATGCTTCTCGCCGCGCATCCATCGCGGAGAGAGATTCTGGGTTCCCGTTCTAGATTTGCGCTGTCGACGGTGGCACCCGGCCAAAGCTACGGGGGTGCTCCGTATCGCCAGCTCTGTCCTGCATATCCTTCCGCAGACTACCCGTACGCATGATTCACTCGTACAGGATGCCCGAGGGCGAAAGGCAGCGCAGGACCATTTCAGCGAGGAAAATTTTCGGACTCATACGCAAGCCGAAAACGTATTTCTCAAAAGCCCAACCACAAGTCCACGCAATACTCCGCAGAACTCATGGCCTACAGCAAGCTTGGATTAACTCGCGGAACCAACCTACTATAGCAACTCAGACGAAACATCGTCAACTCGTGTTTTTGCATCCCACTGCAAACGAGGGGTAGAGAGCAACGGATCCTGGAGACGCAAGGCGCCTTCGCCTTGCTGAATCCGCCTCCAGCCTCTACACTACTCAAGTTTTCCATTCCAATTCATAATTTAAAAACGAGCGGCTCGCCCGCGGATGCAATCGTGAGGCGAACAAGAGGGTGCATGGGAAGGTTGCGTTGCGTTCAGTGGGCGTGGTTCGGCATCACCACCTTTTTCTTTCTGTTCCTGGCAGCCTGCGGCGGAAGCAAACCGCCCGGTGCTTCGCCCTTCCCCGCAAAAATTACTCTGAACCCCGCCACCAGCGCTTCCATGCAATTGGGAAGCACCTTGGTATTCACCGCCAGCGCGCAAAACGGCTCAAACACCAACATTTCGCCGACCTTCACCTACACTTCGAGCAATCCCGGAGTGGTCGACATCTCTCCCGCAGGCTCCGCCTGCGCCGGCAGTTGGAACGCCCCGTACTATAACGTTTGCACGCCCGCCGGCGGTGGCACGGCTCAGATCACAGCCTCAGCATTGGGAGCCACCAGCCCTCCCACTCTGGTTTTCGTTCATCCGCCAATCGATAACATTCAGGTCAGCCTGGTTCCTCCCGTCAATTCTCCCCCTCCCGCCTGCCCTGGCCAGACGGCGCTTCCCGCCGCATGTAACATCAACTTCAACGCCAACGCCGCCAACTACTGTGTGTCGCAGAATCAGGTACAAACTCTGCAGGCCACCGCTTACAGCCAGGGCGTTGACATCACCGCCTCCGTCGGTCCATTCACCTGGAACCAAGCCAATCTGAACGTGGTCACAATCACTCCGATCGTATCTTCTGCCAACACTTCTTCCATCAACGTTCCCACCAACCAGGCAACCGTAGTCTCGAATACCCCCGGACAGACCGAAGTGGTCGCATCGGCTTCAGGAGTTGCCAGCCAGCCCTATGTTGCCGCAACCTGCCCTGTGCAGTGCATCGCGCTGCAGCTCGGTACCAACGGTTCACAAAATATTGGCACGACTAGTTTCATCACGAACAAAGGCACATCGGAGACCATCACCGCGACGGCCGTCGACGTCCAGGGCTGCATCGTCCCCAAGCCCCCGCTGACGTGGACATCCTCTTCGCCAGCTGCAATTACTGCGGGCAGCGCCACCACAGCATGCTCCGCCGGCACCACCTGCACCATCGCCACTCCTCAGCCTGGAGCGGCTGCAATTACAGCATCGTGCACACCACCGACTTGCAACATCGGCTTCCCGCTGAATCCCGCGGGATATCCAACTGGCTCTCTCTACATTCCCCAGCCGGTTTATCCGGTCACCGCCATTTCGGGATTAGTAACCGGCGCCACCACCCCAGCCAGTGTTCTGGCTAGCAGTCAGGATTGTTACAGCAATTCGCAGTGCGCGGTCGCGCTGTATGACATTGCAACGAACACGAATGTCGCGGGCAGCCCCACCTCGCTGCCCACGCCCCCCAATTCCGTGATGTTCGATCCGGCGGGAGACAAGGCCTATGCCGGCAGTCAGTATGGTGCACTGCTCATCACCAGCGCCAACATCGGATCGTCTTCCACTAGTCCCTTTACAGCGCTGCCCGCTTCGGGCACCCCGCTGGGTCTGGTAACGGGCAAGGTCATTGCCGTCTCCCCCAATGGCGCCCTTGCCGTCTTCTCGGATACAGTCTCTACCCCCAATCAGGTCTACGTCGTCAACGCAAGTTCTACTTCCGCAACTACCACCGCCCTGAATATCAATAGTGCAACCACGGCGGCTTTTTCGCCCGATAACTCAAAGGCCTTCATCCTCGGCGACGGCGGCAACACTTTATATGTTTATTCGACACTTCAGGCGCTGCAAGCGTATCCATTGACAGCGCCCGCGGACGCTATCGCGTTCTCTTCCAGTGGGGCATTTGTTTTCATCGCGGGCGGAAGTTCCACCTCAAACATCGACGTCCTCAACACCTGCGACAACTCGCCGGCTAGCTTGTCGATCACCGGGCTGCCAGCGACCCCCACGTTTCTCAAGATGGTTCCGCCGGGCAGCGCTCCCATGGGCAACGCCAGCGTTCCAGCTTTACAGACGGATGGCCTAGACGTTTTCATCGGTCTCGATAGCACTGGTATCGATATCATCGCGACCACAACGAAAACGCAGCTAACGACGACGCCGCTAACCCCGCTGTGTCCGCTGCAAGAAATCGCACTCGCCGAGCCGGTCGGACAGACCACGCCTTTCAATCCCATCCACATCAATCTCCAAAAGGGAACATTTCTCCCTCTTAGTTTTTTCCTCTCGCCGGACGGTACGCGGGTCTACATCGTGACCAGCGACCAGGGCGTTTTGGTCTATAACTTCAGCACCCAATCGACAAGTGGGATCCCGCTCAACGGAAACGCCGCCCCCGTGGCCGGAGACATGACCGTGGACGGCACTCTGCTATACGTGGCCGGCACCGATGGGGTGCTGCATGAACTCAACACTGCCACAGCCTTGGATGTGATGGAGATCCCCTTTCCGCAGCTCCCCAACTCCTCCAACAACTTTTGCTATTCCTCGTACAGTTGCTCGCTGAATCTGGTGGCTATAAAACCGTAAGTTAGACAAGCCGCGAGTTCGTAGCCTTTGGAACAAGAATGATTCAGGTGGGCTAGTGGCAGGGTTATGCGCAACTCATCTACGCCGGTTTCTGCAGTTCCTTCGCCACGCTATCGAGCACACCGTTGACGAACTGCACCGATTCCAGGCTGGAAAATTTTCGTGCGATCTCCAACGATTCGTTGATCACCACCGCACGCGGCGTCTCCGGATAGGCCAGAAATTCCGCCACTCCCGCGCGTAACAGATTGCGATCCACCGCCGCCATGCGCTCCATGCGCCAGTGTTCCGCGTGACGTTCGATCAGCTTATCGATTTCCGCTCCGCGATCAGTCGCCACGCGAAACAAATCGTCCGCAAACCCGCGCACGTCGGCGCTGGTCCCGCCATGCTCCGCCCAGAACGTCTGCCGCACATGATCCACCGTCTGCTTGCCCATGTCCGCCTGAAACAGCATCTGCAGAACCAGTTCGCGAGATTTGCGACGAGTACCCATAAGAAATATTGCGTGGAAAGTGGATAATTGCAGTTTACTGCAGAGAGGTTAGTTACGCCGCTTTGTCTTCGAACCCCTGGCTTTAGATTTATTGCTCGCGGAGCGAGGAATCTCCTTCTTAACAGCTGATAGCTGACGCCCGATAGCGTGTTTCAACGATGCCATCTCCACCGCAGCCAGCGCCGCCTCGAATCCCTTATTGCCCATCTTCAGTCCGGCGCGGTCAATGGCCTGCTCCAAGGTCTCGCAGGTGAGCACCCCGAAGGCATGCGGCACTCCCGTTTCCTGAGCCGACTGCCCAATTCCGCGCGTCACTTCGTTCACGATCACGTCGTAGTGAGCGGTATCGCCGCGCAGCAAACAACCGAGGCAGATGATCGCGTCGTACTTCTTTGTCTCCGCCAGTTTCCGCGCCGCCAGCGGAATCTCGAACGCCCCCGGAACCCGGATTAGCTCTATATCTTCTTTTTTCGCACCAGAGCGCAGCAGCCCGTCATATGCGCTGAGAAAAAGTCTCTCCGTGATGAAGGCATTGAATCGCGAAACGACGATGGCAAACCGCTTCCCCTCAGCGCTCAATGTACCTTCGAGTGCGCGCAACTCGGGCTCGGGAGGAATTTCCAGAACCAAATCCTGATTATCTCTTTTCTCCGTGACTCAGTGTCTCCGTGGTGAATTCAGTTTGATGGAACTTCCGTGGCAGATTCACTTCCCCTTGAACTGCGCCGCTCGCTTCTCCAGAAACGCCGAAGTCCCTTCCTTCTTGTCCTCGGTCGCGCAGGCCACAGCAAACAGCACCGCCTCCAGGTACAATCCCTCGCTCAAAGTCATCTCCATACCCTTGTTCACGGCCTCCATGGCATACTGCACCGCCAGCGGCGCGTTGGTGATGATCTTCGCCGCAACCGCCTCCGCCCGCGGAATCAACTCCGCCGCAGCCGTAACTTCATTCACCAACCCAATGCGATGCGCTTCCTGCGCCGTGATCATCTCGCCCGCCAGCACCATCTGCATAGCAATGCCTTTGCCCACCAGTCGTGGCAACCGCTGCGTTCCGCCGTAGCCCGGGATAATCCCCAGCTTCACTTCGGGCTGCCCCAACTTCGCATTCTCACTCGCCAATCGCATGGTGCACGCCATCGCGATCTCACATCCTCCACCCAGCGCAAATCCGTTGATGCACGCGATCACCGGCTTGCCCAAATTTTCGATCAAGTTAAGAACGCTCTGCCCGCGGTGCGTGTATTCTTTTCCGCTGACCGCGTCATGCTTTGACAGCTCGGCAATGTCTGCGCCGGCGATGAACGCCTTCTCGCCCGCCCCGGTAAAGATAACAACGCGAATCGCCGCGTCGTTCTTGATGTCATGAAACGCCGCCCGCAACTCTTCCATGGTGGCCATGTTCAGCGCGTTCAGCACCTTCGGCCGGTTCACGGTGACGTAGGCAATCGAGTTTTTCTTTTCCAGAAGAAGATTTTCGAAGTTCATAAATTCAAACCTGCCATGGATTCACTCGGATCAAATCACTTCCAACCACGGAGGCACCGAGACACAGAGAACGAAGGACGATCTTCCTCCGTGTCTCCGTGTCTCTGTGGTGAAATTTCAAATCCGCGTCTATCCGTGGCTGCAAATTCACTTCCTCCGCACCACCACTGCCACTTCATCCTTGCTCAACCCGCAACTGATGCAACGCTGCGTCCACAGCCGGTTGGCGAATATTTTCCCGCACCGCGGACACCTCCATTCCGTCAGCCACCAAGCCCCCGCCAGGTATACGCAGATCCAGCCCACCAGCATCGCGAAATCTTTAACTTCGCCAAGTTTGAGCCTTGCGACCATAAAGCCCAGAAGCACAAAGCTGAGAAAAAGCACCACAACCAGATTCCGCCGCGCCACGTAGCTGTGCCACGCTCGCCGATACCGTTCCACATCCTGCGGACTGATTTCGCCTGGCATCTTTCTTGATCGTCTCCGCGAACGCGAATTGAGGCTGGCCCTAGAGTTTATTCGCCTTTGGATTATTCGGATCGGAATAATCGTAAAACCCTTTACCCGTCTTCTTCCCGTACCACCCTGCCATCACCAGCCGCTTCAGCAGCGGAGGCGATGCAAACCGCCGCTCCTTGAACTCCTCAAACATCACCTGCGTGATGTAATAAGTAGTTTCGAGTCCCACAAAATCCAGCAGAGTAAACGGCCCCATGGGATATCCGCAGCCCAGCTTCATGGCGTTATCGATGTCTTCAATCGATCCCACGCCCTCTTCATAGGCCCGAATGGCATCAAGCAAATACGGCACCAGCAGCCGGTTGACAATGAAGCCCGTCTTGTCCGACGTGCGCACCGGAACCTTACCCAGCTTCTTGCCAAATTCGTAAGCCGTCTGGTAAACATCGTCGGCGGTGGCAATCGTCCGCACCACTTCCACCAGCTTCATCAGCGGCACGGGATTAAAAAAGTGCAGCCCGATAAACCGCTCCGGACGCATCACTGAAGTCAGCAGCTCGGTCACCGAAATCGAAGACGTATTCGAAGCGAAGATTGCGTCTTTCTTCACCACGCCATCGAGTGACGCATACATCTTCTTCTTTTCTTCCACGTTCTCGATGATCGCTTCAATAATAATGTCGCAATCGGCCAGGTTGGCCTGGTTCGTCGTCCCCTTGAGCCGCCCCCGGATCGCGTCCTTCTGCTGCGCCGTGATCCCGCCCTTCTCCACTGGACGCTCGGCAAACTTCGCCAAAGATTTCTCGATCCCAGCAAACCCCTTGTCGAGAAACTTCTGCTCGACTTCAAGCACGGTCACATCGAATCCGGCCATAGCGCACACCTGCGCAATGCCGGAACCCATCAGCCCACACCCGAGAACACCAACCTGCTTGATTTCCATGATTGCTTTCCTCACACCAAAAAATTATCTTGTCATTCTGAGCGAAGCGAAGAACCTATGCACTTTGCCCGCGGCGCTGAAATGCATGGTTCTGCTTAGTTAGGCTTTGCACCCGTCGGAGCGCGTTCAATTACTATTTTCAGATCGAGTAACCCGTAGCTTCTCTCCGGTTCATCACATCGGAAGTAAACTCGAACTGCACCTTTGCACCCTGGGCGATAGAAATCTGCGAATGCGTTTTCATCCGTCAACCGGGGCGCTGCCTCACGTTCGATGGCTTGCCTGTCTTGATAGATTAGGTTTGAGAAGGCGCTACGCACATGCTTGCTGAAATCGCTCCACTCAAATCCAGTCTCCGTGCTGCAGGTGGGGCACAAGTAAATTGTCCATCTGTTGCTATATCCCCGACGCTCGGATGAACCTTCGCGAAAATTTCCCTTATAGTCGCAGCCCAACAAAGTAAATCTCTCCTTTGCAGCCACCATCATTCCAATTCAGCCTCCGAATATCTTATGGCTCTGAGAGATGCGAAGGTGCGTAAGCATTTCCGCCTGCGCCAGCAAACTGCATCGGTCCTTCGCGGGAAAGACTCCGCTCAGGATGACAAGTGCTCGTTGACCAACGCTAATTCAAGCTCTCCACAATCATCGCAATCCCCTGCCCGCCGCCAATGCAAGCCGTAGCCAGACCATACTTCTTCTTCCGCCGCCGCAATTCATAGAGCAGCGTAATCACCAGCCGCGTCCCGGTCGCTCCCAGCGGATGCCCCAACGCAATCGCGCCGCCGTTCACATTCACCTTCTCTCGATCCAATCCGAGTTCCTTCTCCACCGCCAGATACTGCGCCGCGAACGCCTCATTCACTTCAATCAAATCAATGTAGTCGAGCGACAACCCAGCCTTCTGCAGCGCCACCTTCGTCGCCGGCACCGGACCGCGCCCCATCAGCTTCGGTTCAACTCCCGCAATTCCCCAACTCACAATCCGCCCTAGCGGCTGAATACTTCGCTTGCGGGCCTCCTCTAGCGACATCAACACCACCGCCGCGCCGCCATCCACAATGCCACTGGCGTTGCCTGCTGTGACTGTGCCATTTTTTCCGAACGCAGCCTTTAGCTTCCCCAAGCCTTCCATCGTGGTCTGCGGACGCCGGTGGTCATCTTCGGTCAGCGATTCCCCCGTAGCCTCACCCTTCGAGTTCCGCAGCGGCACCGGAACCAGCTCTTCCTGAATGCGTCCTTCTTTATAGGCCGCATCGGCTTTCTGCTGCGAGCGCAGCGCGAATTCATCCTGCGCCTGCCGCGTGATACCCTGCTGCTCACCATACGCCTCCGCCGTGTTCGCCATGTACAGCCCGCAATAGCTGTCGAGCAGTGCGACCATCAGCGAGTCTTCCAGCTTCCCGCCCGGAGCCAGCGTAAATCCGTCACGCCCGCGAATCACAAATGGAGCCTGCGACATGGCTTCCATTCCGCCCGCCAGCACAATCTTCGCTTCGTCCAACTGAATCATTTGCGCCGCGTTCACAATCGACTGCATCCCGCTTCCGCACAGCCGGTTCACCGTCAGCGCCGGAGTTTCGATCGGCAGCCCCGCGCGCAAGCCCACATGCCGCGCCCCATACAGCGCATCGCCCGAAGTCTGCTGCGCATTGCCAAACACAGCATGATCAAACTCCTTCGCATCGATCCCCGACCGCTCAATCGCTCCCTTGGCCGCAAACGCGCCTAACTCCTGCGCCGTAAAATCCTTCAACTTGCCGCAGTAGCGGCCAAAGGGCGTGCGCGCCCCGCTGACAATCGCGATATCACCCGGTTTCAACATGGCTTTCCTGAAAGAATCCGCGCTCAGAGCACATCCAAACTGATAATCAAACTGGTTAGTGTAGCAGCGCGTGAGGAGATTTGACCACCAAGAGGTTTGCTTTAGATGCGACCACCGACATCGTGGTACATTCGCCCACCAAGGGGGAGTCAGATGGAACAGCGCGTAAGCATAATCACGCTTGGCGTGGCGGATCTAAAACGCAGCAGGGAATTCTACGAGCGCCTCGGATGGCGCCGGTCAATGGCCAAGGCGGAAGGTGTCATATTCTTCCAGGCAGGAGGGATGGCCCTTGCTCTGTTCCCCCGACACGAGCTTGCAAAGGATGCGAATGTTGCCCCGGACGGCCACGGCTTCAACGGAATCTCGCTTGCCTACAACACTCGAAGTCGTGCAGAAGTTGACTCGGTACTCAAAGATGCTGCAGCCGCAGGCGGAAGGCTTGTCAAGCCCGCCCAGGAAGCCTTCTGGGGCGGCTATTCAGGGTACTTCTCCGACCCGGACGCGTTTCTATGGGAGGTCGCCTGGAATCCCTCCTTTCCGATAGCGGAGGATGGAAGTATTCGAATTCCGGACTAGCCGTGAATTCCCCCGGTTAACGGCCGGTCTAATCAAGCTGATCCGCTACCGACGACCACGCCAAGAGGTAGGATTGATCCAGTGATTCGGTGACTCAATGAGTCAATTTTTCTACGCCACCGCGCCCGCGGCCAGCGCCGCACCCAGCGCCACAACTTTGCCCGGCCCCTGCACCAGCGAAGTCGCCAGTGCATGCTCCGCGCGGTTGATCACTTCCGTCACAATGTCCACGGGATCGTAGCTCTCCCGCACCACAGCCTCGGCCAAGCCCGCCGAAAACTCCAATGACTGCCCTTTTCCGGACTCATTCTTGCTGGGCAATCGCACTTCCGCGATCACCTTGCGCAGTTTTTCGATCGCCATCAGCGCTTCTTTCTCAGCCGTGTCGCCGAGAATGATCGCGATGGTCGTCGTGTCGTAGCGGAACGCCAAATCATTCGTCCGAATATTGGCCGCAAACTGTTGCCCAATTCTTTCCATCACATTCTCAATCGCTGCCTCACCATATTCCTTGAGCAGCGCGGCGCTCCTGCCGAACTGCAACAGCAGCACGGAAAGCGGAGATGCGTTTTGCGCCGCACGCTTGCTCTCCGCCAGCAGCAAATCCAGATAAGAACTCCGCTTCAAAAGTCCGGATTTCTCGTCCGTCACCGAAAGGTTTTTCACCAGCCGCCGCAGACCGGCATTATTCAGCGCAATCACCATCTGGTCGGCCAATGTCTTTAGCACTACCGCATCTGTCTGGGGCCACGCCCGCGGCTTGTTGTGCAACAGCGCCAACATTCCCACCGAATCCGCACCGTTGCTCAGTGGTAACGCCATTACCGCCGAAGCTCCCAGTTCCACCACCGCATTCCGCACCGCTGCCAACTCTGTCGCTTTCTGCGCGTCGGCAATGATCACGGGTTCGCCCGAAGAAGACGACAGAGTCAAATCTTGCAGCGCGCACATCACCGCCTTGATGGCTCCGGCGCTTCCCACCTTCACGCCTTTGCCACAGAACTCCTGCACCGCTGTTGGCGCCGAACCCGGCGTACGCATCGCGGCCACGCAACGTGATACTTCCCAGTGCCCACCAATTTCATTCACCGCCGTCGTCAACACCGCGGCCGCCGTCGCCTGGTGATACAGCTTGCGCGTAATCTCCGCCACGCGGGTTACGTTGCGCATCTCCGCCGCCGGATCTGCCGCCGGCGGCACAACTCCAGCGACTGGCGCCGCAGGCGGAGCCGCCGCTACCGCCGGCAGCGGCGCAGAACCCGCATAGGTTGGCGTAACACCCGCCGCCAGATAAAGCCGCTGCAAATCTTCGTTGCGTTCTTCTTCGCGCGGAAACAGTTCCTGAATTCTCTGCAGCCGCTCCACGGCCTTATTACGCATTCCGTACTGCACCAGAATTTCCGCCTGCAGCATCAAATCCTGCAAAGTGGAGGCCCCGAGCGTGGCTTCTTGCTCCAGCGCTGGCTCTGTTGCCGTCTTACTTACCGAAGTAAATCGGGAAGAAATCGCATCGAACTTCTTCTCGTCAATCTTTCCCTTCAACATCTCCAGCCGTTTCGTGTGGCCGGCCTCATACGGATCCACTTCAGCCGCCCGGTCCAGACATTCGGCCGCCTTGACGAAATCTCCCGTGCTGCAATACACATCGAAAAGCTTCAGCAGAGTCTGACAGTAATCGCCTTCGCGGTTTGACGCGTTGAACAACTCGCTCAAGAACTCCAGCATTCCTGGGGACGCCCGCCGCGTGGCTGCGATCTCCTGCATTACCGCCACAAATTGCCGCCGTTCGCCACGCTTTGCCTGGAACTGTCCCAGCTTGCGCGCCAGCGATACTGCCGCATCATCCTGCTCCGCATCCACCAGCTGTCCTATCAATGCCGTCACTTGCGACATGCGGTTGGGAGTCTGTTCAAACAGTTGCCAGACCAGCGGCTCCGCGTCAGCGAAGCGTCCTGCCGCCAGCAGAGCCTCGGCATAAATGTCCCGCAAAATGGGTGAAGTCTTGCCTGCGTTCACCTGCGGCTCCAGAATAAAGATCGCAGCCCCTATCTGTCCCTGCCCCAGCAGGCTCTTGCCGTAAGCCAGTGCAATCTCCTCATCGGACGAATCTTCCTGATAAGCGCGCTCATACCACTGCGCCGGATCCTCGCCGCTTGAAGCCGTGAGTTGCGCTATTTGCTTGAACGCTTCGGCTGCCGCCTTGCTCTCTCCCAGCTCTGACAACAGCTCCGCAATCCGCAGAAAATTTGCCTGAACCGGGTCCAGCGCCACCACGCGTCCCAGTATCTGCAACGCGTCCTTCTTCTTGTCTGGCAGCTTCGCCAAATCGCCCAACGCCGATTCGTACGTGCCCACTGCCAGCTTCTTGTTTGACCCTTCCAGGAGTTGTCCGAAGTGAAATTTCTGCTCCCACGTGGGAGTGCCATGCCGCGCCAGCTTTTTATAGGTCAGGCTGGCGCGAGTAGCGTCTCCAGCATTCACCTGGCGCTCGAATAATTCGCCGAGCAGCCGCACCGCATCGCGCCCCCGGTTCTGCGACAGACACAAGTCTGCCGAAAGTTCGCGCACCTTATCGTTTTCCGGGTCATCCCGCAGGACCAGCAGATATTCTTCGAGTGCCTCGGCAGCTTTGCCCTTCTGCAGAAGTTTTTCGGCACGCTCCACTCGCCGCGCTATCTCGGCTCGGTCGGGGCGTGTTGTGATCTCAGGCATGGGTTGGGTTGGGCAGACTACGCTGCTTCGATTCTAGGAGCCACCCCCGGTGCCAGCAATCCGCAAGGGTCCGCTATCGATTACGAAAGTCACCCGGCAGCGCGCACACTTGGGGGAAGTGATCGCGATTTGTTATCGTGCCCCATGCCTTTCGTCGAATCTCAGCAGGAGGCGACCCAGGAACAAGTTCACGAAGAAGGTCTCCACCATCAACTTACCGTCGGTCAAATGACCATGGTTGCGGTCGGTGGCTCCATCGGAACCGGACTTCTCCTCGGCTCGGCTGCGGCTCTGGAAATCGCCGGGCCCAGCGTGATTCTCAGTTACGTCGTCGCCACCTTTATCGCTTACACCGTTGCCATGGCTCTGGGAGAGCTGGCCAGCGTGCACCCTGCCGCCGGATCATTCGGCGTCTACGGCGAGCTCTATCTGAATCAATATCTGGGATTCCTCTGCCGCGCCGCATATTGGGCCTCCATCGCTTTCTCCATCGGCGCGGAACTCGTCGCCTCCGCCACCTACATGACGTACTGGCTCCCAGCCCTTCCCGGAGAAATTTGGGTTGTCGTTTTTTCCGCCCTGCTACTGCTGGTCAACCTTCGCAGCGTAGGTTCCTTTGGACGCTTCGAGTTTTGGTTCTCCATGATCAAGTTCGCCACCATCGTTGCCTTCATCCTGGCCGGCGCAGCGCTGCTCCTCAGCGGCCGCGTAGCACAGCAATACACTGCTCACGGTGGATTTCTGCCCAAAGGTCCAATCGCGCCTTTGCTGGCGGTTTTCTGGGCCATCTACGCCTTCGGTGGCGTCGAGATGCTCGCCGTCACCACCGGCGAATCCCGTTCGGCTAAAGACATTCCCCGCGCCGCTCGCCTCACTTTTTTTCTGCTCGCCGGCCTCTACCTCGGCGCCATCATTATTCTGGTCGGAGTGATGCCCTGGAATCACGCGGGCGTTTCCGAAAGTCCGTTCGTCAGCGTGCTCCGGCTTGCCAAGGTTCCAGCCGCGGCCTTCTTCATGAATTTCGTCGTCCTCACCGCCGCACTTTCCGGAGCCAATGCCAAACTTTACGTCGCCTCCCGCCTGCTGTTTTCCATGGGCCGCACTGGATGGGCTCCCGTAAGTGTCGGCAAACTCAACGCCTCAGGATCCCCGCGTCTCGCCTTACTCGTTTCTTCGTACGGAATCGTGACCGCACTCATCATCGAAAACTGGGCCCCGAAACAAGCGTTCCTCTACATCATGGGAGCCGCATTCTCCGGCCTGATTCTCTCCTGGGTCGTTTCTCTGGCAGCTCATGTCAGCTTCCGCTGGCGCCTCACTCCCGAACAAGTCGCTGCCCTACCCATACGGTCTCCCTTCGGCCTGTGGGGTTCGATACTCGGCTTCGTCCTGGTCTCCGCCGCCGTCCTCCAGACTCTTCTCTGCTCTCGAATAAACGAAGTCGGCGGCCTCGTTTTCTTCGTAGTACTAACCGTCGCCTACATTTTCCTGAAAAGTAATCGCCGGACAATGTAGCGCCATTACCAACGTAAGCCCGCTCCTTCCTTTTCTGCTGCCAGCTCCGCGACCTCTCGGATAGCCTCGATAACGGGTGTGTCCTTCATCCCACCCAGCGGACCGAACCATTGATTCTCTCTATCCTGTTACTTCATTCGTCCGATCCCATCCGCCCGACGGTCTGGTGCGCCATCGGACTTTGCGCCGGCCTTTATCTTTTTTTCAATGGATTCCGCCTGCTGCAGCGCCGGCACCTCATCCTCGATACGCCGCTTTCTAAAATTCGCAGCGCATCGATGGGAATGGTGGAGCTCAGCGGCCTCGCCGTGGGACCTTTTACAGTGATCGCGCCCATCACCGAACGCTCCTGCTACTACTTCCGCACCGTAGTCTGGGAATGGAAACGCCAGGGCCGAAGCAGCGAGTGGGTCAAGGTGGCCGCCGAGTGCATGCATGTCCCATTCTTTCTCGACGACAACACGGGCAAAGTCATGGTTGACCCCCGCGGCGCCGAACTCGAGCTGCATCGCGACTTCCAACAGGAGTTCTGTGATTCATTTTTCACTACCAAACAAGAAGCACCACCCAATGTGCGGACTCTTCTCTTCCGCCACGGCGTCAACACCACCAACAAAATTAAAGTCGAAGAGTTCTGCATCAAGCCGAAGAACGCCCTCTTCCTGCTGGGAACGCTCGGCGAGAATCCCGGCCTCGAGCTCACTCCGCAGCCCATCCAGGACGACGAGCACAACACCCTTACTTTCGGCAAGTCGCTCTGGTTCAACCCAGCACAATCAGGCTTAGGGCAAACGCTACTTTCGTTCGCAGCGGGATCCGGCGACGCGCCGTTCGAGCAGCGATCTGTCAGCGAGCTCCTGATCGGCGGTGGTTCCTTTCACAAACCAGACGTTCTCGAGTCAAACCTCAAACAGTCAGCTTTGCACGACTCAACGCTCTCCGCTTCCGCACAAAAAATCCAACCTCCGCCAGATCCCCCTCCAACGAAAACGATCGACGCGGCGCAGCAGCAGAAAATCGCTGACGCCCTGATGAAAGCGGGCATTTCAAATCCAGCCGCGTGGGCCGCCGCCGGAATTACAGGGCCAAGTCCCGCAGTCGAAGTGACCGGCGCGTCAAGCGGAGGAACTGCTCCAACCGACGGATTCGACACGCATCCGCCCGTCGTTCTAATGAAGGGAAAGAACAGTCCAATCTTCCTAATCTCCTGGCGGAGCCAGCGCGAGATAGGCCGCTCGCTCGGCTGGAAATGCGCGCTCATGATCTGGGGCGGTCCCGTACTCGCCCTGATCTGCCTCTACGGCCTGCTTACCCTCACGCATCTCATCTAGACCGTGTGGAAGAAACATACTCTTCGTCTAGTACAATGCTGGCGTGAGTAATGCCGTTCGCATCGGAATCCTCGGCGACTTCAACCCCGAATTCCGTTCCCACCACGCCACGCCGGACTCCCTGCAGCATGCTGCCCGTAAACTGGATTTCAAAGTCGACTCGGAATGGATCCCCACACCATCACTGGCCAGCCCGGGCTCGGAAAAGATTCTCGAGAGTTTCGACGGCTTGTGGGCTACGCCCGGCAGTCCCTACAAAAGTTTTGCCGGCATGCTCAAGGGCATCGAGTTCGCCCGCCGCCGCGACTGGCCTTTCCTTGGCACCTGCGGAGGCTTTCAGTACGCCCTGATCGAATTCGCCCGCAACGTCCTCGGCATCGCCGACGCCGACAGCGCAGAAAATAATTCCGGATCGAAGAACATCGTCATCTATCCCGTTGCCTGCGCCGTGCCCAATCGAAAAGGGGGCGCTCCGAAACTATCCGGCGTGATGCCCGAGATCCGTCTCCGCCCCGGCTCCTACCTGCAATCCTTTTACGGAAAAGACAAAGAAATTGTCAGCGAAGAGTTTTTCTGCAACTTCGAAGTCAACCCCGAGTACGAATGGGCCACCATGGAGGCCGGCTTCCCCGTTGTCGCCCGCGGCGCGCAGGGCGAAATCCGCGCCATCGAGTCCCCCACACACCGCTTCTTCATCGCCACACTGTTCCAGCCGCAGCTATCGTCCACCGAAAAAAATCCGCATCCCGTGATCCTGGCCTTCGTGCAAGCCGCCGCCGATTGGGGACGCAAGAAACTCGACGACAGCGTACTGGAGTAAACCTCCCACGAAAATTACAAAAGATTAATCTTCCGCCGCATCCTACGACTAAAGTTTTCCCGCGCGTCGCCGATTTATGTCTTCATATGGTGAACCCAATTAGCAGCAGCCACGTCAGCCAAGCCAATGAAGCAACGAAACCGGCAGCGCCCAAGCCTCAGCAAACCCAGCCGAAGAGCAGTCCGCTACCCTCGGACACTGTCACGCTAAAGAGCACGGCCGGCGTCGATCATGACGGCGACAGTCATTAGACCGACACCAACCTCGGCCTCCCGAACGCGTTGCACCACGCCAAGATGGAGAGACGGGCACATCGCCCGTCCTCCATTCTGGTTTGCCGGACCTCTGCTCACCTAGCCGGTCTGACTCACCCCTCTAGCGACTCAGCTCGGCAGTAGTTCGAACACAGGATAGTTCGCAGTCAACTCGACGAAGGTCTCGACAGGCGCACCGGCGGCCACAGAAAAATAGCGTTGCACTTCGCGCCGGAAGGCATCGAGGTAAGCCTTCAAAATCTCTGGCTTCTCTCGTTCGGCAACCAGCCGCAGATGAAATCTCTCTCGCGTTCTTCCCCTCTTCAGCGTCACCTCACCGGCAGCCTCGGCGTTGCGAACCCACTGCGTGCGCCCTCGCGGCGCCACCAGGAATCGCTTGCCCTGCCGCTCCAGCAGGTTGATCGGGGTTGAATAGAGCTTTCCGCTCTTGCGTCCGCGAACTTCCAGCAGATAGGTGTAAGAAAAACCCAGCCCGATCCCCACCAGAAATCCGAAAATGCGGTTAAAGACCTTCTCCGCACGACTCGGCTCACGAAATACCGACCAGTTTGAATTCATGCACCCCAGTGTACGCTGCCCCTACACGGCTTTCGCGAATCGCAGGGACGCGGAATTCATGCAATAGCGCAGCCCTGTCGGCTTCGGACCATCGTCGAACACGTGGCCCAGATGCGCGTCACACTCGGTGCACGAAACCGCCGTGCGCTGCATGCCAATGCTGTTGTCGGAAATCTCGCGTACATTTTCTCTCGCGATCGGTTCCCAGAAACTCGGCCAGCCGGTTCCGGAATCGAACTTCGTTGACGAACTGAACAGTGCGTTGTCGCAGCAGATACAGCGGAAAATCCCCTTGTCGTGCAGATCCCAATACTTCCCGCTATATGCGAGCTCGGTATCAGCGTGCCGCGCAATCTCAAATACTCCCGACGGCAGCTGCTTTCTCCACTCATCTTCCGACTTCACAACTCGCGCGATCTTCACCCTTGCCAGCCGCTTCCCCGCATCGGAGAACTGGACAATCGTCACTTCCGCCGGCTCCGTCTTCCCAGCTTCCGCAATCACATGCGGCCTCCGTAACGAAAATAAGGCCGCGCCTCCCAGCGCCGCGCCCACGCCGGACAAAAACAATCGCCGCCCTAGATTGACTTCGCCTTCACCACGATCGGATTCGAACATAGCTCCTCCGCAAAATTGTCATCCTGAGCGAGACGCTTTTTGTCTCGCGAAGGGTCTGGGCGCGCCGCGCGAATCGCCCACGTTCTTTGCGGGAGAACAACTCGCGCGTTCGGCGCGCTTCCTTACTTGCCGTTATGCTTCCCTACTTCCCGCTATAAAGCTCAGGAAACTCCCGCCTCAAATTCGCCACCTTGGGTGCATCGTTATACACAATGTAAGGATTATCCGGATGCAGTGTCGCATAGTTCTGGTGATAAGCTTCCGCCGGATAAAACGCCTTCAGCGGCTCCACCTGTGTTGCAATCGCTTTCCGAAAAACTTTCGCCTGGTTGAGCTGCGCAATGTAAACCTCGGCAATGTGCTTCTGCTCATCGTTGCCATAAAAAATCACCGACCGGTATTGCGTCCCTTCATCCGGCCCCTGCCGGTTCACTTCTGTCGGATCGAGCGCCACCGAGAAAAACACCCGCAGCAACTCTCCATAGGTAACCTTCGACGGATCGTAAACAATCTGCACGGACTCCGCATGCCCGGTCTCGCCGCTACTCACCGCCTCATAATCAGGACTCTTCACCGAACCGCCCGAGTATCCCGAAGTCGCACTAACCACGCCCTTCACATGCTGGAATACCGCCTGGATTCCCCAGAAGCAGCCGCCCGCCACCACCGCGGTTTCTTTGCCCGGAGCCGTCGCCCTCACTTCATCCGCCACCGGACCCGGAACCGCCGCTCCACTTCCCGCCCGGCAAGCCACCGCGCCCGCCAGCACCGTCAACACCATCGCAACCATCCGCACCGAAGCTCTCGACATAAATCCTCCCGGCGTCACACGCCGCTACCTTCCCTCATTAGAGTTACGAGTCTGGGAGAAGTTTCGGATGGCAGCTCGTGCCAGGACCAAAACGGGTCTGTGGATTTCTGCTAGCGAAAATACTTCGAGTCCGTCTCGGGGAGAGCTAACAGGGCGAGCGAAAAATACCTTCGACTGAATGGCCCTTGAATGGCCGGGGTCCCCCGGTGAATGGCATCCCCCTCCTCCCTCTCTCCTGAAAGTCTCGCTGGGCGCGGGGTTCACAAAAAGGTCTGCAAAATATAGAGGGCAAATGACTTAGAGGTCAAAATCCAGACAACAAAGGAGTTAGGGCCGTTGTTGTCGGATTTAGCTATACTGCCTTCGCCTTGACCATGATGGGCTGATTTGTTGCCGTGAAATCCCACGTTTCGCAAAGAACGCGAAACATGGGGTACCCGGCTGTCGCCATCCGTGGTGGCCTTCGGAGAATCTGGCAAGAACTTCATCGGAATAGGCAAGAGGCCCAAGCTTCGGGACGCTATGCTTTGGCTTGCGGTGCCGTTGAGGCAGTCAGAATTTCGCAGCGCAGGAGAATGAGAAACAATGCAGAAGCGCAAACTTGGAAAAAGCAACTTGGAAGTTTCGGCTCTCGGCTTAGGCTGCATGGGAATGAGCTTTTCCTACGGGCCGCCCGCCGACAAGCGGGAGATGATCTCTCTTCTTCGGACCGCCGTGGAACGCGGCATCACATTCTTCGATACGGCGGAGGTCTATGGCCCGTACACCAACGAGGAGCTCCTCGGCGAGGCGCTCTCTCCGCTGCGCGATCGGGTGGTGATTGCCACCAAGTTCGGGTTCAAACTCAAGCCGGACGGAAGCCCCGGTTTTGTTGGTCCGAACAGCCGCCCGGAGCGCATTAAGCAGGTCGCGGAAGATTCTATTAAGCGCCTCAAGGTGGATGCCATCGATCTGTTCTATCAACACCGCGTTGACCCGAACGTGCCGATCGAAGACGTGGCGGGCGCGGTGAAGGAGCTGATTCAGGAAGGCAAGGTAAAGCACTTCGGCCTTTCTGAAGCGGGAGCGAAGACGATTCGTCGCGCTCATTCTGTGCAGCCAGTCACTGCGGTCCAGACCGAATACTCGTTGTGGACGAGAGGCCCTGAAGCGGAAGTGCTGCCGACCCTTGAGGAACTCGGAATCGGCTTTGTTCCATATAGCCCGCTGGGCAAGGGCTTCCTGACGGGAAAGATTAACGAAAGCACCACGTTCGACAGCACCGACTTCCGCAACACCCTTCCTCGCTTTACGCCGGAGGCTCGGAAGGCGAACCAGGCCCTGGTTGATCTGCTGGGCACGATCGCACAACGGAAGAAGGCGACCCCGGCTCAGATCGCGCTCGCCTGGCTGCTCGCCCAAAAGCCATGGGTCGTTCCAATCCCAGGCACGACCAAGCTGGGGCGGCTGGAAGAAAACATCGGAGCAGTTGGAATCGAACTTACGTCCGACGATCTGCGCGAGATCGAAAGCGCCTCCGCAAAGATCAAGGTGGAAGGGGAACGCTATCCGGAAGCGCTGCAGCGCATGACCGGCCTCTGAGCAGCACGAATGTTTGCAAAAGAGGTATTCTCGAACGCGTGAAGACCAATGGCAAACCGGCGTCTTCCTGGCGCGCAAGACGAACTTGCGGGCCCAAACGAGCCAGACACGGATCAGTTGACCCGTTTGATTGCCGCCTATGCACCTCACGACGGCAGTTTTGAGCTGCGCATCCCTGGCTTGCACGCGAATCGCTTTTC
>Ga0187866_1001451_pt1 | contig 22216 bp, 24 predicted proteins | sample June2016WEW_11_1_3_FD_133013 | JGI IMG/M metagenome (GOLD analysis project Ga0187866, IMG submission 133013) | Peatland microbial communities from SPRUCE experiment site at the Marcell Experimental Forest, Minnesota, USA - June2016WEW_11_150 | ecosystem: Environmental > Terrestrial > Soil >...
AAAGCGCTATTCGCCCGCGCGCATGAAGCGCTCGCTCGCGAACTGCAGCATCGTCGTTTCCGCGCGGAACGGGGCTGGCGAATTGATCGGCCTCGCACGGGCGCTCACCGACCGCGCGCTGGATACGAAGATCCTGGATATGGTCGTGGCGCCCGAATATCAAAAACAGGGCATCGGCCGCGCCATGATGCGCCGCATTGAAGAACGCACAAAAGGCACCACGATCTATTTTGAAACCGAGCAGAAGAACTTTGACTTTGCCAAAAAATGCGGCTACAAACGCCGGAAGGGACTTGCCGTTTTTGTAGGAAAAAACTAGATTTTTTGCGGTTTTTTTCCTCAAGCCACCCCTGTGGATAAATGAAATTTGCGCACGGAGAAGCTGGACGCTATGATTACATCAGGTCGTTTTCAAGACCGCTTGACCGAGCCGAGGGCTCGGCCAAGACACGAGAGGTGACACACCATGCTGGATCAACTGACGCGTTGTGCCATGAAGCGGACCGTTGCCACGAAGATCGCCACGGACGCTTCCCAGTAGCCTTCCTGCGGAGGTCCCGCCAAGAGAAGTCGGCGAGGACCTCGGTCTCATCCTCCATATCATCGTGCGGGCATCCCACTGGGCTGCCCGCATTGACGTTTTTAGAACCTCTTTTTGTGCCCCCACCAGGATTCGAACCTGGGACCGTCTCCTTAAAAGGGAGCTGCTCTACCAACTGAGCTATAGGGGCGTACGGGTAATTTATAGCTATTATACGAAAAAATTCTGATATTTTCAACCTGTGATAAAATAATCACATGGAGAACGTTCCCGTCCCATCCGTGCCGCCCACGGCCTTGCTTTGCCCCGTTTGCCATCTTGCCGTGCAGCCGGAATTTTATTTTTGCCCGAATTGCGGGAAGGCGCTCAAAGAAAGACCGCTCTCTGCATCGGGCACCACGCAGGCGTGGATCTATGCCTTGAGCATCGTGATGCCGATGATCGCATTTTTGGCGATCAAGTATTGGCCGGGCATTCGATATCTGAAATCCCAGGATACAAATACGAAGTGGATCGGGATCGTTGCGACAGCGCTTATGGCCATTTCCACTATCGTGGTGTTTTGGTTGGCTATGGTGTGGACGCAAAACATAATCCAATCCTCTTTGAATAGTATCGGAAATCTGAGTGGTTTAAGCGGTTGAAATGCGATGGACTATCGGCATTGACGAAGTCGGTCGCGGCGCGCTTGCGGGGCCGGTCGTGGTCGCCGCGGCGGCCTTGCCGCGCGGTTTCGCGCCGCGGAGCCGCGCACTCGGCGCATTAAAAGATTCTAAAAAACTGAACGCGCGGAAACGGGAAGCGTGGCTTTTGCATTTCAACGATTTAAATGATCGTGAGGGTCAAAACGCCGCCCGCATCATGTTCGCCATCGCCCGTGTCTACCCGCGCCAAATAGAAAAACGAAACATATCAAAGACTGCGAACATGGCGGCAGAACGGGCTTTTTCGCGGCTTTGCGCGGCGGGCGGAGGCGTTAGCGGCCGAGGCGCCCGCGCTGGCGGAAAGAAAAGAGCCGGTTTTACGTACGCAAAGTGCCGCATTTTCTTGGATGGAGGACTCTTTTTGGGCAACGGCAGCCAGCCGAAGAACGCACGGACGATCATAAAGGGCGACGAAAAAATCGCCGCCATCAAAGCCGCCTCCATTATTGCAAAAGTGCGTCGTGATCGCCTTATGTGCCGCCTGGCAAAAAAATATCCCCACTACGGTTTTGAAATTCACAAAGGATACGGCACGGAAGCGCATCGAAGGGCGATCCGAAAGCACGGCCCCTGCCCCGCGCATCGTTTGACGTTTATGGGAAAATCCGCTATCATGAGAAAATAATTCAATGGGAGGCGTACCGGTAAAACATCATTCAAAAGGGAAGGTGGGCAGGCGGCGCTCGCATTTAGCGATGAAGAAAGAAAGGCTATTTGTCTGTAAAAATTGCGGCGCGCAAAAATTGGCGCACCGCGCCTGCGCGCAATGTGGTGCGAAATAGCGATGGCGCAGGGCGGGTAAGCGGACAAGCAGCGTAAGCGCAGCTCTTTATCAAGTTATGGCAACAAGGCATTTAATAAGAACCGTTATTCTCCAAACCCTTTACGAGTGGGATTTTTATAACCAAAAGAAAGATGTTACGGAGATCCTGGAACGGAATCTCGCGGAATTCGCGCCGGGCATCGATGAGCCGGAGTTCGCCTGGAAGATCCTGAAGGGCGTAGCGGAGCATTTGAAGCATATTGACGGCGTGATCACGAAGGCGGCTCCCGAATGGCCGCTCGATAAGATCGCCATTATTGATCGCAACATCCTGCGCATCGGCCTTTATGAATTGCTTTACGCCAATCCGGACGAGGTACCCCCGAAAGTGGCGATCAACGAATCCATTGAGCTCGCGAAGAATTATGGCGGCCCGAACGCGGCGCGCTTCGTGAACGGCGTTTTGGGCACGGTCTATCGCGAGGTGGGGGAACGGAAGTCGCCGGTTGTTCCCGCGCCGGAAAGATTGGCGAAGAAAACGGGAAAGAAAAAATAAACACCTGCATCATGAACTCGGAAAAGTTGGAAAAAAAACTTGGAATTTCCTTCAAGAATAAAGACCTGCTCACGGAAGCGCTCACGCATCGTTCATATTTGAACGAGTATCCGCAGTGGCGCTTGTCGCATAATGAGCGCCTGGAATATTTGGGCGACGCGGTTTTGGAGCTCATCGTCTCGGAAGCGCTCTTCGGGGAATTCCCCGGCTATCCCGAGGGTAGGCTCACGGTCCTGCGCGCGGCGCTCGTGAACTATCAGATGCTTGCGCGGGTGGCGGAGAAGATCAACCTGGACGATTTTATTTTGATGTCGCGCGGCGAGCGGAAAGATACCGGCAAGGCGCGCGAAGTGATCCTTGCGAACGCCATTGAGGCGGTGATCGGCGCGATGTACTTGGACCAGGGAATCGATAAGGTCAGCGCGTTTGTCAAAAAGCACGTGCTGAGCAACCTGGACGAAGTGATGAAGACGAAGAGCTATCGCGACGCGAAGAGCGAACTTCAGGAGATCGTCCAGGAAAAATTGCGCGTGACGCCGACCTACCGCATGCTTGAGGAGTCCGGCCCCGCGCACAAGCGTATCTTCAAGATGGGAGTGTATTTTGGCGATACATTTGTGGCCGAAGGCAGCGGGGCATCCAAGCAGGAAGCCGAACTTGCCGCGGCGAAGAACGCGTTGAAGAAGCACAAATAATGTCGCACTTTTTGAAACGGCTCGAACTGAACGGATTCAAGTCCTTTGCGGGGAGGACGGTGTTGGAATTCCCGGCGGGGATCGTGGCGATCGTGGGGCCGAACGGCAGCGGGAAATCCAATATTGTTGACGCCGTGCGGTGGCTTTTGGGAGAACGGGATGCGAAAAATCTGCGCGGCGGGAAGGTGGAAGACCTGATCTTCGCGGGAACGCAGAAGCGGCCGCGGGTAGGGATGGCGAACGCAAGCCTGCACTTTGAAAACCGGAACAAGTTCTTTCCGGTGGATTTTGAAGAGGTGGCGATCACGCGGCAGATCTCGCGCGGCGGCGACAGCAAATATTTTTTGAACAAGTCGGAAGTGCTGTTGCGCGACCTTGTTGATTTTTTCGCGAAAGCGCGCATGGGATCACGGGGACTCATTATCATCGGCCAGGGGGACAGCGATCTTTTCATCCGCTCAACGCCCATGGAGCGGCGTGAGATGATAGAAGAATTGCTCGGCCTTCGCGAGTATCAGCTCAAAAAATCCGACGCCGAGCGCCGTTTAAAGAACAGCTGCATCAATTTGGACAAAACAAAGGCGCTCATTGAGGAAATTTTGCCGCACCTGCGTTCCTTGAAGCGGCAGACGAACCGGTGGGAGCGGCGCGGCGCGCTTGAAGAAGAATTACGCAGCCTTGAAGAGCAATTTTTTGGGTTCCAACTGAAGGAGCTTGGCCAAAAGAGCATTGCAGTTGAAGAAAAGATTTCGGCAAGTAAGAAGCAACGGGAAGGTTTGGAAAAAGAACGGCGGGCGGCGGAGGCGCGCCAGGCGGAGATAGAAGCGAGCCAGCCGGAAGAAAAAAAGAGTCTCGCTCTGATCAAGGGCGAGATTCAATCGCTCATGGAAAAACGGAGCGTGTTGCAAAAGGATATCGGCCGGCTTGAGGCGCAGGTTGAGCTTGCTGAGTCCGCGACGGGCAGTGCAAGCGGCGGAGCCCGTGCCGGCGGCCCATCCGCGGAACGGCTTCTGCGGCTTGTGAACGATATCAAAGAGGAACTTGGGCGGGCGCTCCACGAGGATGCCCTGGAGCTTCACGCGACCGTGGAAAACATCTTGGAGGAGATCAACGACATATTGCTTGAAGAGCGGAGCGAAAAGAAACCGGGCGGCGCGGCGAACGGTTTTTCGGCGCAGCTTGAAAAAATTTCAAAGGACCTTGCAGGGTTAGATCGGGAACTCCTCACGCTCCGCGAAAAGGAAAAAACATTTGAGCAAAGCCAGGAAGGATTTTACCGGACGTTCAAGGCGGCGGTTGCAGAGGTGCAGGCGGCGAAGAACAGGATAGGGGAATGGGAGAACGGGAACCGCGAACATGTTTTGGAAAAAGAACGGCTGGATCTGCGGCGCGAAGAGGTTTTGCGGCAGATCGAACAGGCCGGGCGCAGAGCGGAGGAATTTACACGCGCGGAGATTCCCGCGGGGCTGCACGAAAGCGATCTCCATGAAATGGAGCGGCGGATATTCCGCTTGCGTGGGGATCTTGCGTCCATCGGCGAGATCGACGAGGCGCTCATGAAGGAAGCGCGCGACACCGAGGCGCGGTACGGATTCCTCACGAAAGAATCCGAAGACCTCGAAAAAGCGGTCGCCGACCTTACGCATCTTATGCAGGAGTTGAGCGAGAAAATAAAAACGGAATTTGATAAATCGCTTACGAAGATCAATGAGGAATTCAGCAAGTTCTTCGCTTTGATGTTCGGCGGTGGAACGGCGAAATTAAAGGTAGAAAAACCGAGGGTGGCGAAGATCAACAAAGAAGAAGATGGCGAGGAAGAGGAAAGCGGCGCAGAAAAAGAGGAAGAGGAGGAAGAGATCGTTATTGAAAAAGACGGCGGCGTGGATATAGATGTCCGCTTGCCGCGCAAGAAGATCACCACGCTTGACATGCTCTCCGGCGGCGAGCGCAGTTTGGTGGGCATTGCCGCGCTTTTCGCGATGGTCGCCGTGAGCCCACCGCCTTTCCTTATTCTGGACGAGATCGACGCGCCGCTTGATGAACGCAATGCGCGCCGCTTCGGCGAGATGCTCAAGGAATTTTCCAAGCGCACGCAATTCATCGTGGTCACGCACAACCGCGCTACAATGGAAGCGGCGGACATCCTCTATGGCGTGACGCTGGATGAGGACGGGACGTCGAAAATTGTTTCTTTGAAACTGGAACCGTCCGCCACAGCGTAAGGCCTTGTGTTGAAAATCTTTATTTCGGATGCTATCATCCATCCGACGGGCTCATAGTATAGTGGTAATACGCCGCATTCGCATTGCGGAGACGCGAGTTCGATTCTCGCTGAGTCCACGGAAATAAAACAATAAAATCGCCATGTGGAAATTTTTGAAATATATCACGAACAACGAGGAGAAGTCGCGCCACGAGGAGCTCTTTGATGCCATCTTTTGGGTTGTTGAAACGCTGGCGCTTGTGTTTGGTACTTGGATCCTGATCGTGGTTCGGGAGGCGCAGTGGATACCGTTCCTCGTCATTGAATACTGCTGGGCCATGGATAACTTGCGGCACAACCGGCCGTAAGCGGGATTTTTTGGTATACTATACCCCATGGATAAAATAACTCTTTGGTTCGTTGTGGGGTTTGTGGTGCTCGTGCTGGTCGTTATCGTTGTGGCCGGTGTGACATCCGGCGGTTTTTCCGCGGGGACGGCAAACAGTACGCCGCCCGAGTTTGTGGCGACTACGGCGCCCACGATCACCGCCGCTGATTGGACGCGCGGGAAAAAAGACGCAAAAGTTTCGATCATTGAATACGGCGATTTTGAATGCCCGGCCTGCGCGGAATATTCGCCGGTTATGAATCAACTTTTCGCCGCATACGGCGACCGCGTTCTTTTCGCCTTCAGGAATTTCCCGCTGTATTCCATTCATCCGAATGCGGGCATCTCGTCGCAGGCGGCCGAAGCGGCGGGATTGCAGGGAAAATTCTGGGAGATGCACGACCTTCTCTATCAGAAACAAAACGAATGGGCGGGAGCGGCGTCGAGCAGCGTGGTAAACCAGTATTTTGACAAGTACGCCTCATCGCTCGGCCTGGACGTGAACAAATTCAATCAAAACATCAATGCGAACCCCGTTGTAAGCAAGGTGCAGGCGGACGTAGCGGGCGGAAATGCGGCGCAGATCGATCACACGCCGACATTCTTCGTAAACCTGAAGCAAATCCCGAATCCGACAAGCTACAACGACTTTAAAGCGGTTCTTGACGGGGCACTCGCGTCATCCACAGGCAGTTAATCCGAATCAGGTATAATAAAGGCAAGCAGTTAAAGGTCGATTATCATCGGTTTTTCATTCACTATGGTTGTACAAAATTGGACGGATGTGGTGGTGGCGTCACTCCAGAATGTGTGGCTCCAGTTTGCGAATTTCCTGCCGGGCCTTATCGGCGCGCTGATCGTTCTTATTATCGGTCTTATCGTCGCCGCTGGGTTGGGAGCGCTCGTGGAGAAGATCTTCGAAGCGCTTCGGTTGGATCTATTCCTTGAGAAGCTTGGCTTGAAGCCCCACTTTGAGCGGGCCGGCTTGCGGCTTCGCGGATCATATTTCCTCGGCCGGCTGGTCTACTGGTTCATCGTGATCGCGTTCCTGCTCGCGGCGTGCAGCAATTTGGGACTCTACGCGCTCTCAAACTTTTTGGGCGCGGTCTTGGGGTATCTCCCGAATGTGATCGCGGCGGTCTTGATCATGCTCGCGTCGGTCGTGCTCGCGAACTTCATTCGGAGAGTTGTCACGGCGTCGGTCTTGAGCGCAAGACTTCACGCAGCGCATTTCTTGGGCACGCTCACGTGGTGGGCGATCGTGATCTTCGGGTTCCTCGCGGCGCTTACGCAACTTCAGATCGCGGTAACGATCATTCAGAGCATTGTGACGGGTTTCATTGCGATGCTCGCGCTGGCCGGCGGTTTGGCCTTCGGCCTTGGCGGGAGAGAGTATGCAACCCATCTTTTGGGCCGGTTGCGGGAACGCACCGAATCGCGCTAAGCGCATCGGCGCATTAAAAAATCATAAAGCCCTGCTTGACGCAGGGCTTTATGATTTGCTATGCTGTTCCCTATGTTGGCGATCAAATTACAGCGTGTAGGCAAGAAACATCAGCCGAGCTATCGGCTGGTGGTTGCCGAGAAGAAGTCAAAAATGGCGGCGCCGCCCGTGGAGGATCTGGGCACGTACAGTCCCTTTACGAAGGCAGCCGCGTTCGATAAAGAACGGATCGCCTATTGGGTGAAAATGGGCGCGCAGCCGACGGTTACCGTGTATAATTTGCTCGTGGAGCAAGGAGTGCTTTTGGCTCCTAAGGCAGCAGTGAAAATGAAAAAGAAAGCGGTGCCGGCGGCGGCAGATGTGGCGGCGAATGTTCCCGCTGCAACTGCGAATGCGGCTACCGCTCCAGCGGCAGAGGAGAAAACGGCTGAAACCCCCGTAGCATAACAAAGCGAAAGGTCGAAAGAAAAACCGAGCAACGTAATGGCGAATTCATCTACCGCTGACCAGGAATTCCTTGAATACCTCGTGAAATCCCTCGTGGATCATCCGGAGGACGTGAAGGTTGACCGCAAGGTTGACGAAATGGGCGTTCTGCTCTCGCTTCACGTGAATCCAATGGACATGGGCCAGGTGGTCGGCCGCCAGGGCGCGACCGCAAAGGCAATCCGCTCGCTCTTAAGGATCGTGGGCGTCAAGAACAACGCGCGCGTGAATCTGAAGATCGAGGAACCGGAAGGCAGCACGCGGCCTCCGAGGGGCGACCGGCCGAGAAGCGAAGGAAGACCACCGGAAGGACCGCGCAACGACTACTAAGTAAGCGCTAACAGCAAAGAAGGCATTTTGAAAAGAGTACTAAGAAGGGCTCTTTTCAAAATGCCTTCTTTGCTGTTAGCGCATTGCGTTTGGGTGATTTTTGGTTTATAATCCTATCCGTTATGGCACTCGCTTATACCGACCTTACGAAAGGTGTTCTCTTTATCATGGACGGCGCGCCCTATGAGGTTTTGGAGTCCCATTTTTTGCGCATGCAGCAGCGGAAGGCGGTCGTGCAGACGCGCATCAGGAACCTGATAACGGGGAAACTTTTGGACCGCAACTTCCAGGCGAGCGACAATTTTGAAGAAGCGGAAATAGACCGCGGTTCTGCGATATTCATCTACGCGAGCCGCGGCGAGTATTGGTTCCACGAAGAGGGGAACCCCAAGAACCGGTTCTCGCTCACGGAAGATTTTATGGGAACGCAGGGCAAATTTTTGAAACCAAACACCAAAGTAAGCACGTGGACATTCAACGGCAAGATCATCAAGGTGGAGATTCCTATCAAGATGGAGTTTAAGGTGATAGAAGCACCGCCGTCCATCAAGGGCAACACCGCGCAAGGCGGAACGAAAACCGTGGTCGTAGAAGGAGGAGTGAACGTGAACGCACCACTTTTCATTAATGAAGGAGATATGATCCGCGTGAATACGGAAACGGGGCAGTACGTGGAACGGGTATAGCGGATAGAGTTGTTAAATAAAAAAATCGGCCAGTTGTTGCGCGCAGATGCGGCCCAGTTCTGGCTGGAGGGGTCGGTCTCCGGAGTAATTTACTCCTTGTAGGCGTCCCACACGCGCCTCGTTGTTCGGCTCTTTATAGAACCTACTCCGACACGTTAAAATATGTATAGCAAAAGATATAATACAAGTCAAGCGAGATGAAAGATAAAAAAAAGGTTTTTGTCGGTATGTCCGGCGGCGTGGACAGCTCGGTCGCCACGATGCTGTTGCGGGACGAAGGCCACGAGGTGGTCGGCGTTTTTATGCGCTGCTACAACCTTGACGGTTGCGCCGAACGCGACGCGGAGGATGCGCGGCGCGTGGCGGAACATTTGGGGATCCCGTTCTACGTGTGGGATTTTGAAGAGGAATACAAGCGGCGGGTAGTGGATTATATGATCGAGGGCTATCGCGCGGGGATCACGCCGAACCCGGATGTGATGTGCAACCGCGAGATAAAATTCGGACTGTTCCTGAAGAAAGCGCTCGCGATGGGCGCGGACTATGTGGCGACGGGGCATTATGTGCGGATTGCAGAAAGGAAAACCGCCCCAGGCATTTCCAACACGACGGGCCAGAAAACCTTTTCTCTTTTTGCCGCGAAGGACACAAACAAAGACCAATCATATTTTCTGTGGACGCTCATGCAGGCAGAGCTTGCGCGCTGTCTTTTCCCGATAGGCGATTTCCTGAAGTCCGACGTGCGCGTGATGGCGCGCCGTGCCGGGCTGCCCACGGCAGAAAAGAAAGACTCGCAAGGAATATGCTTTCTAGGAAATATTTCCGTGGAAGATTTTTTGAAGCAGCACATTCCCGAGAAGCGCGGTGCGCTTATGACGACCACCGGCCTTAAGATCGGCGAACATTCGGGCGCGGAATTTTATACGATCGGCGAGCGTCACTTGAATGCCAATTTTAAATTTCCGAAGACCGGCGGCCTCACGCAGCGCAAGCCATTCTATGTTGCTTCAAAAGATGCCGCGACAAATACGGTCACGGTTGCCGAGGGCAACGAGAACCCCGCGCTCTATAGAAAGGAGCTCACGATCGCCAATGTGAATTTTATAAATTCCTCCGATGTTTCTGCGGATATTTCCGCGCGCTCGGAAGTTTTCGCCCGCGTCCGCTATCGCCAGCCACTTGCAGCCGCGACACTTTCGGCGCTTGAGAAAGGCCATTATCAGCTCGTTTTTAATAAACCGCAGAAATTTGTGGCTCCCGGCCAGTCGGCGGTGTTTTATAGTAGCGAAGGCGAAATGCTCGGGGGCGGCGTAATTCTTTAGTTATTTTGCCAATCGGAAGTTTCGGTGATAATCTATAGGCAATGCGCCAATCGGAGTTTTTTACGCGAATTGAGCGGAACGCGCCGAAGGACGAGGCGACGGTGAATGCCCAGCTTTTGGTCCGCGCGGGTTTTGTTTCAAAATTGATGGCAGGGGTGTATAGCTATCTGCCGCTCGGTTTGCGCGTTTTGAAGAAAATTGAAGCTATTGTCCGCGAAGAGATGGACGCGATCGGGGGGCAGGAGATCCTGATGCCCCAGCTTCATCCTAAAAGTATTTGGACGACGACGGGGGGCTGGGACAAAATAGACGTGCTTTTTAAGCTGAAGAGCCGGACGAAAAAAGAATATGCATTGGGCCAGAGCGAAGAGGAAGTGGTGACGCCGCTCGTCATGAAGTATGTGAAGAACTACAAAGACCTCCCGAAGGCCGTATACCAGATCCACTGGAAGTTCCGCGACGAGCTTCGTTCCAAGTCCGGCCTCCTGCGCGGCGTGGAATTTTACATGAAGGATATGTACAGTTTCCATGAGAATCAGGAGGATTTTGAGCGGTTTTACGGGGTGGTGAAGGCCGTGTATCTCAGGATTTTCAAGCGTTTGGGCCTTGTTGCCAAGGTAACCGAAGCATCCGGCGGCGCCTTCAGCGAAAAGATCTCCTATGAATTCATGGTGCTTACCGATGCGGGCGAAGACGATATTCTTTATTGCGACGCGTGCGAGTTCTGCGTGAACGCGGAGATCGCAAAAGAAAAAGAAGGGGCAAAATGTACGCGATGCGGCAAAGGGAAGTTGGCGCAGGCGAAGGCGTCCGAGGTGGGCAACGTGTTTGATCTTGGGCAAAAGTACGGAAAGGACTTCGATCTTGCCTTTGTCGGGCGGGACGGGGAAAGACAATATCCGATCATGGGTTGCTATGGGATGGGTATCTCTCGGCTCATGGGGGTGATCGTCGAAAAGTATAGCGATGCGGCAGGTGTCATCTGGCCCGCAAGCGTGGCACCCTTCCGCGTCCATTTGCTCGCACTGAACGGTGCGGACGGTGAGGGGGCTTATAAGGCTTTACAAAAGGAGAAAATTGAAGTACTTTATGACGACCGGGACCTTTCGGCAGGCGAGAAGTTTGCGGAAGCGGACCTGATCGGCATCCCGTGGCGCCTGGTCGCAAGCCCGAAGCTCGGCGAGAAAATAGAGATGAAAAGGCGCGGCGAAAAAGAAGCAAAGATCGTGGAGATCGCAGAGGCAATAAAAATAATAGGAAAATAATGGCTTTATTCGATAACATTTTCAAAGATATCGGCATTGACCTTGGCACGTCCAATTCGCTTATCTATCTGAAGAACAAAGGCATTGCGGTGAACGAACCATCCGTGGCGGCGATCAACACGAAAACGAACCACATCCTGGCGGTGGGCGACGAGGCGAAGAAAATGCTCGGCCGCACCCCCGCGCACATTACGGTCGTGCGTCCCTTGGTGAACGGCGTCATTTCTGATTTTGAAATGACGGAGGAAATGTTGCGGCATTTTCTGCGCCGGCCGCAGGCAAGTCCCATCACGTCCTATCGGCGCGCGATCCTCGCCATACCGAACCACTTGACGGAAGTTGAACGGAAATCGGTGGAAGACGCGGCATTGAACGCCGGCTGTTCAAAGGTATACCTGGTGGAATCGCCGACCGCGGCGGCCCTCGGCGCCGGTTTGCCGATCATGGCGCCCTCGGCGAGCTTGATCGTGGACATCGGCGGCGGAACAACCGACATCGCCGTCATTTCAATGGGCGGGACGGTGGTTTCGCAAACTTTAAAGATCGCGGGAGATCGCTTCAATGACGACATCATCCGCTTTGTGCGCGACGAATTTCATTTGGCGATCGGGGAGCCCTCGGCGGAATTCGCAAAGATCGCGGTAGGGTCGGCGATCCCGATGGATGAACGCTTGGAGGTCCCGGTGCGCGGCCGCGACTTGACGAGCGGCCTGCCGCGCGAGATCAGCATGAAGAACAATCATGTGCGGGCAGCGCTTGCAAAATCGCTCCGCGCCGTGATCGATGCGGTGCATGAAGTAATCGAAGCGACGCCGCCGGAGCTCGCGGGGGACGTGCTGCGGCAGGGGATCACGCTCTGTGGCGGAGGCGCCCTCCTTCGCGGGCTCGCCGAGCTTTTGGAAAAAGAGACCGGCGTTCCTGTCCGCATAGCGGAAGACCCGCTGACCTGCGTCGCCCGCGGCTTGGGCCAGATGGTGGATGATTTTGAAACGCACCGCGAACTTTTGGACAACCCCCTGAAACCCTTGTCAATCAACCTTTAATCTTCTTTTAAGGTGAGAAAGCGCGACAGTTTGTTTCTCATAGTATGCATCGCGGTGCTGATCGCCCTTGTTTTTCTTATGCCGGAATACGGGTGGAAGATACAGACCTTTTTGCGCTCGAATTTCGGTTCGGCGACGCCGCAAGAAAACAGCGCTGCGGACCTTATGGCGCAAAACGAGGCGCTCAAGGCGCAGCTCGCGGAATTACAAAGCGTTGCCGCGCAATTGCCCGCCGCGCCCTCCGATTATCTCCGCGCGATAGTGTATTCGCGTTATCCGATGAATTTCAAGAACGAGATCCTGGTGAATGCGGGATCGGGAAGTGGCGTTCAGGCGGGGAAAGCGGTGGTCTTCAAGAGCATCTTCATCGGCACCGTGGAAAAGACCTTTTCGGATTCTGCGCTTGTCCAGACCGTTTTTGACAGCGGGTTCAAGATGCCGGTGCGGGTAGGCCAAAAAGGATATGACGCATTGTTTATGGGCGGTGCTTCTCCGAGGGCCGTATCCATCAAAAAGGATGCGGCGCTTGCGTCGGGTGATATCGTCTATACTGCGGCGAGCGGCTTCCCGTACGGCATGCCCGTCGCGGTCGTCGTGAGCACGAGCACCTCGCCCGACAATCTTTTTGAAGAGGCCACCCTTGGCTTCGCCTACGACGTGAATGCCGTCCAGACCGTTCTTATTGCACGATGATACTTAAATTATCCGCCGGTTTTGTCGTGCTCCTGATCGCCGCCGTGCTCCAATTTTTCTTCGCTTCGGCGGAGATCCTCCTTAATTTTTCTTTTGCGGCGCTTATCACCTTCGCTTTTGTTTTTGGATTTTGGGAGCTCCTCGTGCTCGTCATATTCACCGTTTTCATCGCGAATTGGCAGCCGGGGCCGAGCGTGGAAATCTTCATTCTTGCAGCGTTTCCCCTCACGGTCTATTTCTGTCGCAATCTTCTCCGTTGGAAAACATGGCTGGAAAATTTTTTGGCGATAGCGCTCGGATACCTTCTGCTTTATTGCGGCGCGGCGCCCGCCCGGATCTTGCACGAGTGGCCGTCGCTCTTTGCGAACATCGCGGCAGGAATTCTTTTTAGCGCGCTCGTCTTTTTCCCGCTCTACCGATGGGGGAAGGAATAAGCTATGCTAAGAACCGATGAAGAAGCATGGCGACGACATCGCTTTTGAGGATTCTCTGAACGACGATTGGCATCGTGATCTTGATATTGCGGAGGTTCCTATTGGGAACAGGCCGCTTTTTTATCTCGGCATAGTGATCTTCTGCATCGTGCTTGCGGTCGTCGTGCGGATCGTCTATCTCAACTGGTCGGGCGGTTCCTACTATGCGGCGCGTGCAGAGGATAACGTTGCGCAGTACGAAGAAAGTTCGGCGCCCCGGGGGATGATCTATGACCGCGAAGGAACGGTGCTTGCGGAAAGCAAGACGGCATTCGCGGCGGTACTTGATGCGCGCGAGTTCGTGAATAATGAATCGATTCGTGCCGATACGGTCCGCGTCGCAGAGAATATCCTTGGCATTTCTCCCGCCGATCTTGCCGACCGCATGAACCAGGCAAGTGCCCATGATTTTGCGACGCCCATCGTCCTCGCGGAAAACCTTACCCAAAACGAGCTGGTGAATCTCCAGGCGGCCGACCTCCCGACAATAAAAATAGAAGATGATTTTGTCCGCAACTATCCCCAGGGCGCCGTTTTTTCTTCCGTGGTCGGCTACACGGGACGTGTGAGCCAGAACGACCTCAAGGCGAATCCGGCGCTCGGCGGCAACGATTTTATCGGGAAAACGGGGATAGAAGCGTTTTATGACGGCGAACTTCGCGGGAAGCCGGGGGTCACGGTGCAATATAAGAACGCGCAAGGGCAAGTGCTCCGCGAGGAAAAGCGGTCGATGCCGCAGGCCGGTGATTCGCTCCGCCTTACGATCGACGGCGGACTGCAATCGTATTTTGCTTCACGGCTCGCAAGCGGCCTTCGGTCGCTCGGGAGGACGGTCGGCATCGGCCTCGCGATAGATCCGCGGACCGGAGCGGTGCTCTCGCTCGTGAATCTTCCCGGGTTCGACGACAATCTTTTTTCAAAAACGGGCACAAGCACGGCGGCCGCGCTTTCGCAACTTTTTTCTTCTCCCGACAAGCCGCTCTTCAACCGTGTGGTGAACGGTTTTTACAATCCCGGTTCCACCATTAAGCCGTTGGACGCCGTCGCGGCGCTCAAGGAAAACGTGATCGATCCGAACCGCACTATTTTTTCTCCCGGCTATCTTTTGGTGCCCAATCCGTACAATTCCTCCACGCCAAGCAAATATTTGGATTGGCGCTATCAGGGAAATGTGAACCTTGCGTCGGCACTTGCGCAATCGTCCGACGTTTATTTCTACGTTACCATGGGCGGATCGCCCTTGATGAGTACGCCGCCGTTGAACGATCCAAGCGATTACGGCATCGCGGGCCTGGGCATCAGCCGGTTGTATCAATGGTGGCAAACCTTTGGCTTGGGAAAGCCGACGGGCATAGATATGCCGAGCGAGTCAGAGGGATTTCTTCCGACGCCGGATTGGAAACAAAAACGTTTCGGCACGCCGTGGCTCCTCGGCGATACCTATAACGTTGCGATCGGCCAGGGCGACCTGCTTTTGAGCCCGGTGCAGCTCCTGGATTATATTTCCGCCATCGGGAACGGGGGAAGAATATACCGGCCGTTTCTCAATGCGTCGTCCACGCCGCAGGTCGCGGAAGACCTTACCGCTCTTCTCCCGCAGATCCAAGAGGTACAAAAAGGCATGAGGGCGGGTGTGGCGTCGCCGCAGGGAACGGCCTACACGCTCCACGATCTTCCGATGAACGTCTGCGCGAAGACCGGCAGCGCGCAAGTGCAAAACAATGCGCAGGAAAACGCGCTCTTCGTGGGCTACGCGCCGTGCAACGATCCGCAGATCGTGCTGCTTGTCCTTATTGAAAATTCAAAAGAGGGAAGCTTGAACGCCGTGCCGATAGCAAAGGACGTGCTGAATTGGTATTATTGGAATAGGATCGCGAAGGCGCCGCCCGCGAGCGCCACGACGACCCAAGCCAGCCAATAACTTTCTATGAGCGAACTTCGAGAAGATCCGGTATCCGGCGATTGGATCATTTTGGCGCCCGGGCGCGCGAAGCGGCCCGAGGAGCTTTTGAAGCGCCGGCAACCGCGCACGCAATCGCCCCGCGCGAGCTGCCCCTTTGAAAATCTGCAAAAATCGGGCAACTGGCCGCCTATCGCGCTCTATCCTTCGTCCGATAAGTGGAAAGTTGCCATTATCCAAAATAAATATCCTGCGCTCGCGCATAGCAAAAAGCATGCCGTCGATACTTCGAGTGGGATATACCACGCAAAGGCCGGCGTGGGCAGCCACGAGATCGTGATAACCCGGGACCACCGGAAGAATTTTGCGGAACTCACCCCGCGCGCGGCAAAAGAACTTTTTATGATCATTCAGGCGCGGCACCGGGCGATCGCAAAGGATGGGTGCGGCACCTATATCACCACATTCTTCAATTGGGGGCGCGAGGCGGGGGCATCGCTTGCGCATCCTCATTACCAGATCCTCGCGCTTCCTATCGTTCCGCCTCACGCCGTTCATTCGATCTCCGGCGCCATGCGGTATTTCAAAAAACACCGCCGCTGCGTGCGGTGCGCCGTCATTGCCGCCGAACGCAAGAAAAAAGAAAGGGTGGTTGCGGAGAATAAGAACGCGATCGCAATCGCACCCTACGCTTCAAAGCGCCCCTTTGAGGTGAGCATCTTTCCGAAGGCGCACGCGCCCTATTTCACAAAAACCTCGCGGGAGGTCGTTTCCGACGTTGCCGCACTGCTGCAATCGGTCATGCAGCGGATGAAAAAACATCTTCATGACCCCGACCTTAACTTTTTCATCCACGACGCGCCGGCCGATGGCCGCGCATATCCGTATCACCATTGGCACGTTGAAGTGATCCCTACGAACGTGATCTCTCCTCCCGGCGGATTTGAGGTTTCCACCATCATCAATATCAACGTGATAGATCCCGCAATCGCCGCCGCGGTCCTCCGCGGCGGGAAGAGCGCCGGCAAGCGAACCACATGAAATTTGTGAAGAAGATCCTGCGGCACCGGGCAGTCGGCGCAACATCGCTTGCGGCGCTTCTTTTTGTTTTAGGCGGGGCGGTCTGGTCGCGTTCCGTCCTGCGCCCCGTTTCGCGGAGCTCGCCGCTCATCGTCCATTTTAACGACCTGCAGGGGATCACGGCCGTCGGCACGCCGGAAATACTTGTTTTCATGGCCATACTCGGGATGGTGGTCGTCATCGTAAATTTTTTGATCGCGCTTGAACTTGACGAGCGGGACCGCTTTTTGGGGAAACTTATGGCGGCGGTCACCCTTGTGTTCGCCATCTTGCTTTTTATCGCTTTCGCTGCTATCATTAACGTCAATTAATGTCATGGCAAAGGATTTCGCGATCATAGAGACCGGCGGGAAACAATACAGGGTTTCTTCCGGCGAACGGCTGAAAGTTGAGAAGCTCGCCGCGCCGGACGGCGCCGTTGTTTTTGACAAGGTGCTTTTGCGGTCCGTGGCCGACCGCGTGGAAGTCGGCGCGCCGTATCTTACGGGCGCAACAGTGAAGGCGAAGCTTGTGAGTGAAGGCCGCGGCAAAAAAGTGATCGTTTTCAAATACCACTCAAAGACCCGTCAACGCAAGAAGAAAGGGCACCGGCAGGAATATTCGGAGGTGGAGATCGCAAATATCTAGTACGTGCAGTTGACAAATAGCACAGAAATGTGCTATTTTGGTACTTAGTAATCTTCGCTTGAACGACCGAGAAGCGGGAAAGGAGGCTTGTCATGCTCTCGGCGCTTTTGTGGATCGTGCTGGTGGTACTCGTCGTCGTAATGGCGCTCCTGACAGTCTTTGAGGGACTCCTCTATCTCGCCCTGCGTCGTCTTAGTACGGAAGACCGCCGTCAAGAGCGGCAACGGGAGCAGGAACGGGAAAGATGGCAGAAATGGCAGTACTGGCAGGAGCGGCAAGAACGGCGAAGGCGGGAAGGTAGTGCTGTTGCCATTGGCGGGCGGCAGGGACTTGGTCCGCACGATTCGGATCTTGATCCGAAGGTAGCTGCCGAAGCCGAAGGCGACTACTTGAGCGTCACCGCAATGGCCGAACTTGTCATCACGGCATGGAAAAACGGCCTGGACTTGGGCGTCGAGGTGGACGATCTTCTCTATCTCGTAGGGGCATACACCTACGCCCGGAGACGATTTCTCGCGACGCATCCGGGAAGCGTCTTACCCGACCTTGAACAGCAGCTCTTTATGATCGCCGCAGGCACGAAGTGAAAATCGTGTGCCTGCGGCGCTTTGTTATTGTATGAAAAATATCGGCGCGCGCGGCGGGATCTGGCCGATCTGGTCGGGGAGGAGATAGTGCACGTTCTTCGCCTGCTGTCCCGCCGGCAAAAAGGTGTCGGTAATGAAGATGGTCGTTTCGGCGGGCATAGGAATGCCGCGGGTGAGGACGCCGCCGGCTTCAACGACCACGTATTTCGGCGTGCTCGCGGGGAGCGCGTTGATCTCGTACCCGATCGTAACGTAATCGGCGTTGAAGGCGCCGGACACGTTGGGGTCTTCTGCCCATTTCACAAAATAATCAACATAGGCGAAGGCAGCGGTACTCACCAAAAACAATGCCACGATAATAGCCGTGGCCGTCCGTCCCCAGTACGGTTTTATCAGCCGGTAGAGCCAGATGCCCGCGAGCGCCGAAAAAATGATGGCGGGCGGAAGCATCAAGATGGAACGGAGCGCGTGGGGGATGCCCTCGTCGGAAAGCGCGGCGGGAAGCAGGGCGAGAATGAACCAGCAGAAAACGAGCAGAAGTCCGAAAAGTGGCGGGTTTTCCGACAAAACACTTTTTTTTCGCGAATGACTACTCCGCCAATATTTCCGCAGCCACACGCATCCCAAAACGATGCCGATCACAAAGAGGATGCCGACCGGGAAGAACAGTTCCGGCGCGCCGCTATAATTGTGGCGCCAGTTGCCGTCGCCATAAACATTGAACATGAGAAGCGTTTTTGCGAGATTCGCGGCGAAGTGGCCGACGGGATTCCCGGAGTTCGTGACCGCGATCTGCGAAGTCCTCCCGAAGAAATCGGCGGGATGGTTCAGGAAGTACCAGCCGATCGGCGCGGCAACAATGAAGGCAGCGACTATAAAAACGACAGCGCGCTTCCAAAAGCCGGGATGTTTGCGGAAGAACGGGATGAAAAGCAAAAAGAGAAGCGGCGTTATGCGATAAGCGATGTAGGTATAAAAACCGGCTGCGTAAACAATACCGGCGGCGGCAGCGTACCACCACGCGGCTGCGCGTTTTGACGCCGCGCGGAACGCTTTTATCAAAAGATAGAGCGACCACGCAAGAAGCAGCGGCGCAAGGATCGCGCGGAAGCCGATGCGCGAAAAATTGATATGCCAGAACGAGGTGGCGAGCAGGAATGCGGCGAGAAGTCCGGTACCGCTGCCGAAAAGTTCAGCGACAAGGAGGTACAAACCGAGCACCGTGAGCACGCCCGCGACCGCGGCCGGCAGGCGGACCACCCACGGCTCATGCGGCGCGTGGAAGAATTGGAACATCGCCGCGATCATATTCACATATAATCCTTCGCGGCCGTTATCTTCGGTGTAAAAGACCTGATAGTGCCCGGTCGCGGCGACCTCAGCGGCATTATTGCCGTCAATCGCTTCGTCGGGATAGAGGCCCGGCGGCGTGGCAGTGAAATGGTAGAAGCGCAGGAAGATTGCTATAATGAGAATACCGACGAGAAGCAACATCCTTCGCGATTTCGTCATAGTGTTATTCTACCATGCCCGACCAACCAATTTCTTTTGAACATGCATTGCAAACGGACATAGAGCGGCTTGCGGAAGAGATCAAAAGCCAGCGCGAGAAGCCGGATATGAAAAGTGCGACCGAGAAAGAGCTTGTCAAAGAAGCAATCCGCGCATTTCCGCAGCTGGAAAAGAAACCGCCCGCCGCTCCGGTTCCGCCTCCGCCCGCCGCGGGAACGAATCCCCAAAGCCCGCTGCCCGGCTACGCGCAAAACGCGCCCGCCGAGGTGAAGCTGGAAATAGAATATCTTTTGAGCGTCGCTTTACAGGAGGGATTGGGCAAGGCGCTTTCCGAGGCGCAGAAGTCGCCGTATTTCGTCCAAGATGCGCTCCATGACGCGCTCGCAGGGAGATTGTATCCCGAGCTCCAGAAGCGCGGCATTGTGAAGTAGCGTGCCATCATAATGACCGCCGCCGAAGGCAAAACCTGCCAGAATTGCAAGAATCAATTCGCAATTGAACCGGAGGATTTTGATTTTTATAAGCGCGTTGCGGTCCCGCCGCCGACGTGGTGCCCGCAATGCCGCATGCGCCGCCGCATGATGTTCCGCAACGAGCGGACGCTGTATAAAAACACCTGCAAGCTTTGCGGCAGGGATACGATCGCAATGTATCCCGCAGACAGCCCTTATACCGTGTATTGCTTTGAGTGTTGGACCTCCGACAAATGGGACCCGCTACAATACGGCAGGGATTACGATCTTTCGCGTCCCTTTTTTGAGCAATTCTGGAAATTCTTGCAGGCGGTGCCGCGGCCGAGCGTTGAGGGAAGCCAGAACCTGAACTGTCCCTACACCAACTATACGTGGGAGTGCAAAAACGTATACATGTCCTCCTCGATCATGTATTCGGACAATGCGGCATATATCAAGGGCGGCGAAAAATGCATTGATACATTCGACTGCTTCCAGGTGACGGAACTTACGAAATGCTACGAATGCGTGAATTGCGAACGGTTGAACAATTGCAAATTCCTCGTGAATTCGCGGGATTGCATCGATTCGGCGTTCCTTTTTGACTGCGCGAACTGCCAGAACTGCTTTTTGTGCGCGAATCTAAGGAATCAGAGCTTCATGATCGAAAACAAAAAATATTCGGAGGTGGAATATTTCGAGAAGCTCAAAGAATACGACCCGGGAACCTCCCGCGGCATTGAATCCGCAAAGGAAAAATTCGCGGAGGTCTCAAAGAACGCGATCCATAAATTCGCGCGCATAACCAAGGCCGTGAACGCCACGGGGGACAATCTCTATAACGTAAAGGACGTAAAGGCATGCTTTGACCTGCACGACCTTCAAAACGTGCGGTACGCGCTTCGAGGATGGACCGTAAAGGACTCAATGGATATGTACGGCACGGACGACACCCAGTGGGATTACGAGAGCGTCAATAACGGCTTGTACGCTTCCCATCTCATCTTCACCACGAACTGCCACACGCACTGCATGGACATCCAATATTCCGACTATTGCAGGTCGTCGTCCCATCTCTTCGGCTGCATCTCGGTCAAAAACAAACAATATTGCATTTTCAACAAGCAGTATCAGAAAGAGGAATACGAAGCGCTGGTGCAAAAGATAAAAGCACAGATGGATGCGACGCCCTACGCGGACAAGAACGGGCGGGTGTTCAAATACGGCGAATTCTTCCCGCCGGAGATCTCACCCTTTGTTTATAACGAGGTGGTGGCGCAGGAATATTTTCCCGTCACCGAGGCACAGGCAATAAAAGAGGGTTTTGGGTGGAAGAAAACAGAGGAAAAGAACTATCAAATTACTTTGCCTGCGGAGCAGATCCCGGAACGCGTTACGGAGACGGACGATTTGATATTACAAAAAGTCATCGGTTGTCTTCATGGGGGACAATGCGATCATCAGTGCTCCACCGCGTTCCGCCTTATTCCGGCAGAATTGCAATTTTACAAACAAACGAACATTCCGATTCCCCGCCTTTGTCCGAACTGCCGCCACTATAAGCGGCTGGGGAAAAGAAACCCCGTTACCCTGTGGCATCGGCGGTGCATGTGCGCTACGAGGCACGACCATCATCTTATGGGGCAATGCCCCAACGAGTTCGAAACCTCCTACGCCCCCGACCGCCCGGAGATCGTTTATTGCGAGCAGTGCTACCAGGCAGAGGTGGCGTAGGGCGCCCCGGGCGCCGTGGAGGCGCCGGGATTTGCACCCGGTTCTCCGCGTTCCAACGACGGTGTCCTAGCTGGTAATAGACGACGCCCCCGCCATCCACGGCGGGTTTACGGTAGCACAGTAGTGATTAAAACCGCCGAAAATATTTCTAAAGAAAACATAAAACAGCCGCCGAGGCGACCGTTTTATGGGAACGCGGAGATCTAGTTCGTCGCTATTACAACAAACCGTACCGCCGTGAGACCATTGTACCGCACCACGGAGCGCAGTCAAGAAACATTTTAGAATTTTTTAATGTTTGGCGGCGGCTAGGCGGTGACGGGCCCTTAAAACGACGCGATTTGCTAGAATTAAGGCAATGCTTGGGTTCTACATTCTTCTCTCGGTCGTCATAGGTGCCGTGGCGGGCATTGCGGTGTACTTCGGCATTCGCGTCGCGGTGCGGAAGCGGATCGCGTCGTCCTTGAGCACCACGCTCTTTTTGGTGAAGATCCCAAAACCGTCGATGACCGGCCAGGGGACTCCCGCCGGCGCGAGCGAGCACAGCGACCTCAAAACCGAACTTGCGCACTTTGAACAGCTCCTGGGCAGCATGGCCGCCATCCAGAAGCCGTTCACCTTCGAGATCGCGGTGCCGCACGTGGGCGAGGAGATCAGTTTTTACCTTGCCGTGCCGAAGCGCTCGTCCGAGGTGGCGGCAAAACAGATCCAGGGGCTGTGGAGCGGCGCGTC
>Ga0187866_1001459_pt1 | contig 22161 bp, 20 predicted proteins | sample June2016WEW_11_1_3_FD_133013 | JGI IMG/M metagenome (GOLD analysis project Ga0187866, IMG submission 133013) | Peatland microbial communities from SPRUCE experiment site at the Marcell Experimental Forest, Minnesota, USA - June2016WEW_11_150 | ecosystem: Environmental > Terrestrial > Soil >...
GACCCGGAAGAGGTCTGGCCCGGCCTCCCACAGCACGAGCGTTGTCTCTGGAACGCCCAACTGTTCCCATTCAATAACGAGTTCCTGCCGCGGCTATCCCTGGCCTCCAGCACCGAATATGCGGATGGGGAGGCTCTCGCCGAAGCGCGTGAACGCCGGAGGCAGGCGAACTGGCAGGCTTCCGCAGTCGCGCTTGCACAGTCGGGAGTGGACGTGCGGCCGCTGTTGATTCACGCGCCTGGCATCAACGCTTCTGCGGAGACGGGGCGCGCTCTGAGTGCGGATGCAGCGGCGCTGGAAGCGAGTGCTCCATCGGAGGCGGCCAGTCGCCATTTTCAAGCGAGCCTGTTCTATCACCAGGCGGGCCTTGAGGAGGAATCCGTCCGTTCCCGGTCGGCGGCATTTTCGGCCGTGCAAAAGGCTGTCGCCGCGCGCACGCTTCCGTCCTTCGGCACGGACAGTCACCAGGACCGGGCACGCGCCTCTCTCGTGACCGTGTCAGCTCCGGCGCGGATCGACTTTGGCGGCGGCTGGTCGGACACGCCGCCCTTCTGCCTGGATTGGGGCGGCACGGTCTTCAATTTGGCCATCACGCTGAACGGCGCTTACCCCATTCACGCCACCGCCCGGCCGCTCGATGAGCCCGTGGTGCGCTTGATTTCCTCGGAAGCAACGAAGGTGCTCGCGCTCGAGTCCGTTGCGCCGGCTGGAGACGTCGGTTCGCCATTCGCCATCCATCGCGCGGCCCTCGAGATGCTCGGTTTCCTGAAACCCGGCGAACCGATTGCCGGCCTCGAGATTCGCACCGAAGTGAACCTCCCGATGGGCTCCGGATTGGGCACCAGCAGCATCCTCGCTGCGACGGTGTTGAAAGCTCTCATGTCGATGCGCGGCGAGGATGTGAGTGTCCAGGAACTCTCGGATCTGGTCCTGGCCCTAGAGCAGTTCATGACCACCGGGGGAGGGTGGCAGGATCAGGTGGGCGGCATCTACCCGGGGGCCAAACTGACGATGACCGGCCCCGGTCCGCGGCAGCGTCTACGGGTGGAACCGGTGGGGTGCCCACAGGGCTTTGCCGAGCGGTTCGTGCTTTACTACACTGGCCTCCGGCGCATCGCGAAGGATCTGCTGGGCCAGGTGGTCGGCCGCTATCTGGCGCGTGAGGTTCAGGCGGTGCAAGTGCTGCACAGCATCAAGACCTTGGCCGTCGAAATGGCATACGCGATGAAGGAATCCGATTGGGATTACTTCGGCAGCCTGCTCGATCGCCACTGGCAACTCAACCAGATCTTGGACCCGCACACGACGAACGCCCCGATCAATGCGCTGCGGGAACAGGTGCGGCCATATATTTCGGGAGCCAAGTTGGCCGGAGTGGGCGGGGGCGGTTTCCTGATGCTTCTGGCCAAGACGCCGGACCATGCGCGGGATTTGCGGCGGTTCCTTGCCTCACTACGCGGTCCAGGCGCTTTGTACGACTGGGCAGTCGCTCCAATGGGCCTTCATCAGACCGAATCGGGGGCTCCCTAAAGCTGTCCGCCCCGGCTTATCCTCGAGGAAGACTAGGCGCTGTCTGCGTGGTCTGCTGTCCGACTTGTGTCTCGATCCAGGGATAGGTCAGCTCGATCCCTTCTTTCAGAAGGATCTTAGGCTGCCAGCCGATGGAACAGACCCTGGCATTGCTGAAGTTCCGCGATTGGACGCCCACAGGGCCGTGGACGTATTTGACCTGGAGCTTCTTCCCCGCGACCTCCATGACCGTGGCCACCAGCTCGGCGACACTGACGTACTGCGGGCAGCCGATATTCACGGGTCCGTGGAGGTCGGACTGCATGAGGCGATAGATGCCATCCACCATGTCGTTCACGTGGGTGTACGAACGAATCGCCGTCCCGTCTCCCCAAACCTCGATTGTTCCGCCGTCCGGGGCCTCCGCGACTTTCCGGCAGATGGCAGCGGGCGCCTTTTCGCGCCCTCCCCGCCAGGTACCTTCGGCGCCGTAGCAATTTTGAAACCGGGCGATACGGACCTGCATGCCAAGGCGCCGCTCGTAAGCCATCGCGGTGCGTTCCGCGTAGAGCTTTTCCCAGCCGTATTCGTTGTCCGGATGGGCCGGGATGGCTTCCTCCTCGGTCATCTCCGGTTCACCGGGTTTCATGTCGCGGTAAACGCAAACCGACGACGAGAAGAAATACCGAGGCACGCCCATCTCGGCAGCCGTGTGAGTCATGTGTACGTTGATGAGAACGTTGTTGTGCATGATCTCGCATTCGGCGGAGTGGATGAAGCCCATTCCGCCCATGTCGGCAGCGAGCTGATAGACTTCGTCAAAAGCCCTTCCGTCAAGGGTGAGGGCGGTCTTGCAGTTCTGTTCGTCGCGCAGATCCAGCACAAGGAATTCGTCCGCGGCGCTCGCCGAAAACTCGTGTCGCTTGATGTCCGCTCCGCGGACCCAGTAGTTTTCGCGCCTGAGCTTCTTCACCAAGTGACCCCCGATGAATCCGCCTGCACCACAAACGAGAGCTGTCTTCATTGGGTTGTTCCTTGTAGCACGAGTTTCCTCTTGAGATTCCGGACAGCGCATATTCTACACCAAGACACCTCCCGCCGGGCAAATCCAGCGTCCTGTTCTTGATCGTTCTACTCCAGCCGCCAGGAGACCGCCGCCATGCGGCGCTTCACCCGCAACCATGGGATCACCGAGGGATCCCACGACAAAATGGAGCTCATCAACCGGCAAGCCTACGGCTTCCGCAACTTCCAGAACTACAGAATTCGGGTCAAGGTGCTATGTTCTTGACTGGCTTGGGATCCGGCCTCCGCCCCCGTTTTTGGCGTAGAGCCCATTGCAGCCAAAAGAACTGACTTCGGATGGTCGGGGCGGCCAGATTTGAACTGGCGACCCCCTGCGCCCAAGGCAGTTATCGGCCTGCTCAAGAGTGGCCTATTTTCAACTGCTTACGTTTCAAGCAGATACGAGCATCCCGTTGAAGCCTGTGGAACCTTGTTGAGCCCGGGTGCTCCCGACAGCTACATTTCTATCTACAACCCCTTTTTGGAAGGAGTCGACCTCGCGGGTACTCGACGTTGGATACCGGCCGCGGAATTGCGCACCAGCATGGGCCGAAGAAAGTGGCCGGCCCCGTTCCAGCCCCAGCCGTATCAATCTTTCCGTCGCGCACCTAGGGTGATTGATACTCCGGTGTTCTTGGATCCTCGAGTATGTCTAGAGCGATCTGGGACCAAGTCTCGAGTTCCTCCTTGGCCGCTCGAAGCTCTCCAGGTTCGGAAAACCGGCACTGAGTGATAACCGCTTCGCGTTTCTTGACAGCCGGCTCTCTCAGATCCCAGACATGTACAATGGCGAGGTGGACTCGGCCTACGTCGCTGGAATCATCATTGATTAAGCCGACGATTCGGCTTCGAAACGGAGTTGATAGTTGGACTTCTTCATTGACCTCGCGCTCCGCGCAAGCAAGATACAACTCCTCCTCGGAAGAGAACAGAGTCGAGTCTGCCGGCTCAATATGGCCGCCAAGGCCGGTTGATCGTCGTGCAACCAGGCGGCTCTCCCCCGATTGTTTTCCTCGGACGTAGTTGAAGATCGAGCCATGGTGGCGAAGTATGACGTACGGGATAAGCTGCTTTAGCCCCGGGCTGTGCTCGGCGGCGTAGCGGTCAACGAAGCGGGCGTTGTTGGACTGAAAAATCGCAGGAATGTACCTGGCGACATCTAACGTATACCCTTGAAAGATTCCAAGTCCTTCAATGAGGGAAGTATCCGCCACCAAGACCAGCTGAGCCATCAGGTCCCCGCTTCCTCTATTATAAGCAGGATTTGAAGAGTCGTGCCAGATCCAGCCGACGCGGCGACGTCGAGCGGTAAGACACGAACGAAGAACGCTCTAACCAATACTTCCGTTTTCGGATCCTGGCCGACCTCCATTGTACATGGAAGGGTCTCTGTGGAATCCGTTCTCTTCATCCTTCGATCGCCACCGGCTCGGGCGACCCACGCAAGGGCACCTGGATTGGAGCGCGCTACGAACCGTCTGGTTGCGATAGACGGATGCGCTCATCTTGGTCGAGCCCGAGACTGTCGTTGACACCGGCTCCACTCGCGCCTGCCTTCGCGTGGCAACGGGCAAAAGATCTGCGCTGACCAGCTCGAAATTGTCGGGTGCATGCCGTCCTACCGGCGAGCGACAATGACCAGGTATTCAGTGACTCTCTTCGGTTTGCGGCCACCCTGAGACTGGTGCTCGTAAGGCGTGGCGTAGCTTCTACAAGAGATCGGCAGCCGCGAGCCAAGATCACTCAACACGCCCGAGACGCTCGCATCGCTGTTGTCGGCATAGCTCCAGGCACACAGCCACCCAGCCTGAAGAACCGTCTCAATGAGATTAGCAAGTGCTCCGGTCATCCTGTTCAAGGAACGCGTGAAGAACTCCGACGCGAACCTGCCACCGGCACTCTTAACTGGTGCTCGACCGCGCCCGGCGACGGTAGGGTAGTCATAGGTCACGAGCGTCTCCAAGACGTGGTAGTACCGGCTATACTCCTCACGGCGATACGGTGGATCAACGTATACAAGGACCTCTGAAGGCAATGGCGACGCCGAAAGGTGTTCGACCGCTGTCTGCCACGGACCCGGGACCACCTGAACGCGGTGCAGTACGCTCTCGCTCTCCTGCGCTAGATTCATCATCCGGACTGAGAACTCGTGGAACACCGAAAGCGCTCGCTTCTCAATGATCCGCGACAACTCATTCAGACCAACCTCCTCCCAGCGCCGAACAAGCGGCTGTGCAAAATGACCTGCGTACGTTGTGGCCACGCGACTGGCCGACGCTACAAGCGCGCCGAGGGCCCATTCGCGCGCCACTGGGTCGGCCAGATTGTCAATTCCATACCGCAGACTGTCGATCTCGACGCACTGGCGAAGGCCGAAGTAGATATTGGCGAAGTAAGATGTAAATAGCAGGTAAGGCGTAAGTCGATTGGTGCATCGCCTCCGGCCAACCTCATGGCTAGGAGACCACCGATGCGAGCCGGATGCCGGATAGAGAGGAAACTCTTCAATGAAGCTCGCGTATCGATCTCGGAGGCGCTCTGTCAAGTCAGAGTGAAACAGTTCATCTTCAAGGGACAGATCGGCATCGAGCGGCAAACAGAGAACCTCGCTGTGGTCCCTGGCCTTGCTGAGTACGGTTCCCAGTACGCTCTCTGCCCTCGTCCTGGAGAAACCGCCCCCTTGTACCAATGCAAGCTTCTTGCAGAATTCCTGACTATCAGAGGCGTAGGTCTCCCAGAACCTGGCGGCAGAGCCGGCAATGACGCCGGACCCACACATCAGGTCCACCAGCACCCCATTGGGCCCGATCGCACTAGAGAAGCCCTCCAAAAGAAACGTACTAAGTTCCCGCTTGGCCCCCATGTAGTGTGCCGAGTTGGCGAACTCGCCAGATCGCGAAGACCGTACGAGACTCGCCCGATCAAGCTGCTTCGTCGCCAACTCCGCGACCGCACTTGAAGCGGCGATAATCCGAGTCGGGGGAAAGTAACCAATATTGGACCTTTTACTCAGTCGTTCGCCCATGCAGCGTCCCACAAGATTCCGAATGGCCGCATAGAATGCTGGGTCAACCTCTCTGTCGCTCGTCGGAAGATCCACGATGCTCTGATCCGGCAAAACCAGGCGTGAGGGGCGTCCGGCCTCGAACAGAGTCCTGCCCGCTCGATCCACATTTCCCCCCCATTCCGATATCCGCTTTATCAGAGGCACCAACTCAACAACGTCTTGACGAAGCACCGTCTGGTTCGTCGTGGAGTCAAAGACCGGCAGTAGATGAACGGCCCAAAGGAGATGGAGGTCTTCAGGGCTCACATCGAACCCAACCATACTGCCGCATAAAGCCGCGGCCTCCCGAACGTCAAGAAGAACAGGGTCAGGGTTTCTCAATTTGGAGGTAGATGCCATGACGCTCCATCCCAGCGCGTGATCCGACCGAGAGCACTCGGCCGTTCAACTGCGCAAACTGAGCCAAAGCCCGATCAAGTCCTTGTGCCTTGTGGATATTCGCAGCAAAACGGCCACCGCGCCGCAACCGGCTCCAGCAGAGAGACAACGACAACCTCTCTGGGCGGAAATGCAGCACGTAGGACGAGATCATCCCGTCGACCGGGAGGTCAGTCGCTGCAAACTCGCTAGGCGAAAACGTGCGCATTCCGCGTGTGCGTGCCAATTCGCGCATGACAGGGCAGGTGTCAACGCCGATCACGGCGTACCCAACTGCCGAAACCGTCGCGTGCGCCAAGCCTGAGCCGCATCCGAAATCTCCGATAACAGCGGGTGGGACAAGGCCTAGCAGCCCAACCAGGACGGCGATGTTCTCTAAATTCCGGGGAACGTCGATGAACCGTTCATAGTCGCGCCCTAGCCAGCGGAAGAAACCGTCGAGTGTCTCCTGCCGCAGATTGTCGTTATCCCGAGGGAGAGCCAAACAGAACCTATCCATCACTCGATAAGCTTCACAACTGGCAGGAACCAGCGCCTCAACTGTAGTAAACTGCTCTTGCGAAAGGGGAAGGACCTGAACATCCCCGATCCCGCCATCGGCAACGCAGCCCCTTCCTCGGTCGCCAAAGAAAGTGTGGACTACTAGCCAAAATGCGTCACACCTATTCACTCGCATCCTCAACAATCCGCCGGGCGATGTTCTGGGCATAGCGGTCGAGGAAGAAATGTACGCTGTGCGCGATGTAGCTTACGTACCCAAACTCAACGATCCTACTCTCTTCAGATGGCAGCGCGGACTTTATCTGGTCTGTCAAATACTGTGCGTACCTCACCGAACCGTAGATGCTATACGGAAAGCCAACTAGAGCCTCGACCGTTCTCCAGGTGAAGCTGTAATTCATGACGCGGCGGGAGGCCGAGGATCGTGGCACAAGTCGGACTGAAATAAGCCCGAGAGGCGCCAATTCTTGTCCCGCCTGGATGTTGTGAGGAATTATCAATACACCTCTCCTAGTATGAAACGGCCTTGCGGACCCCGAGAGTGCTGATGCAACGTGCTGGACGATAGTTGCTTCCTGCCCATTCGAGTGGAAGAACTGGCCGAATAGCCCATCAGCCCTCAGAAACTGGGCTCGGAAATAGTTCTCGAGAGAACTCTTCTCCTCGGCATAGAAAGTCGGCACCATATCCGTTGCAGGATCAGCCAAGTGGACTTTGAAGTCGACGAGTTCGTACAGCTGCTGCCCCGCCTGATCCATTATTGCCAGGCCGCTATCTGCCTTCCTGGAGATCTCAAGGACCAGCGGAAAAGCCTCGGCGATAGACCGGGCGCGAACGCCATCTTCTTTCCCAAGGGAAAAACGCGAGGCATCCAGGTGCCGACTCAGAAACCGCCCGGAGGGCGGATCTATCGAGCTTTTGATTGCTTCGAGAGTGTGGTGACGCCGATAGAGTTGCGCAAGATGTGGCAGGAGCCCAGCTGCGGAATCTGCTTGAACGACGGAATGACCTATTCGCCTGGAAACGTTAATGATGCTCTGGCGAGCGATTCCGGTGCGAAAGTTAAGCCGATCAGCATCATCCTGCCAGCCGCTGCAGTTCTTCAGCTTCTCCGCAGTCAGGGACGCGTACCTCGCATCGCCGATCAAAAACGCCGCAGAGACGTTCTGATTCGATTCTACGTGCGCCACCAACCGGGCAACTGTCGATTCCCAGAAGTCCGGCAGCCCTCCGCCCCTGGTTGGCCGATCGTCAACCACGATGATGTCTGAGAACACACGGGCTGGGATACTAAGCCTATCGTGGCCAATCTTGACGAGGACTCCTCTGCGCCCACACTCTTCCGATAGTTCCTTAGATGGGGAAGCGTGCCAGACCCTTCCAAGCTCAAATGATTCGGAGCACTCCACCTGGGGTCCCCATCTGTAAAGCACTCGCTTTGCCGGATTATCCAGCAGTTCGCCGGCGGCGGAATCCACGGTGTACCGGATCGCAAGGGAAGAGTCATCTGAGTTCGTGCCGTCACCGAAGATGTGGGAGCGGAGGTAGGCATGTGCAACGGCGAACGCTACGTCCATATGCGAGAAGACGGCCGGCAGGTGGACGGGATGGTCGTTTACGAGGGCAGCCGATAGAATCTGATCGTCGAAAACAGGTTGCACCCACCTAAGAAGCTCATCAGTCCGTTGCGCGCTGAACTGCGCGTCCGGTGTTGTCTGGAGGGCTTCTTGAAACAGTACAGAAGATATCAGGTTCAGCCAAGGGCTGGTGAAGGGTTGCTCTGCGAGAATGCCGCTCTTTAGCAGAATCAAGGCCAGCTCAAGTGATGAGGTGCCGACAGCCGGCATCGAAGGGGCTTCCCCCAGGACGCTGAGTCGCGCGCGTCCTCTTTGCCTTTCGCCGTTATAGGTGGTGGCGGCCTCGGCGTGCTTCTCGATGCCCTCATACGGGCTGTCGGCAGTTATGTGGTCGGCAACGGCAATGCCAATCTTGGCGTCAATTCGGATGCCGCCAGTTCGAAAATCGTGGCTGCGAACGAGAGCGTGCAGTCGCTGCGCAATCAAGAGCGGGTCGTGCAACGTTACACAGGGTGCCAGGACGAGCAACTCGTCGCCGCTGCGATGAATCGGTATTCCCTCTCTTCCGGCTGCTTGGACCACGAGCGCGGCAAACTCACGAATGGCACGATCACCTTCCACGTGCCCCAAACTGTCATTGGCGGCCTTGAAGTTGTCTAGATCACAATACAATAGAGCATAGCGGGCATCGTCCAGGCGCGCCTCGCTTAGGGTGTTCTCGATGAGTTGCTGACGTTCTGAATTCTGTTTTGATACAAGCCACGAGACGGCGTCGCGAAGATCACCCTTCCAAAAGGATCCGGCCAGCCGAACGCAGGCGTCCCCGATCCTACTCATCTCCGCCGGTGATGTGCTTGCGTTGCCGGGGCTCGTCCAGAGTGATATTCGCGCCTCGGTGCCGAAACTGTCGAGGCCCGCTGATCGAACCTCGGTCGGCGCACCACTCACCTCAACTCCAGCTTCGAGGCTGACAAACGGAGCGCGAGGCTGGATGCGGATCCCTATTCCGCCAAATGGACACCCTGGTTGTTTCAGAATATCCGTGATCGCTGCATCCAACCGATGAACGGACCAGAGGACACGGTCTGCTTCCTGGATGTGCCGATCAAGTGCTTCCAGCCAGGTATTCAGGTCGGGCACTACAAACCCCCAACGCGAATCGCATCGTCGCCCAGCAGAAAACCATGAAAGCGCTTCGCTTGCCGAACCGTTCGCAAGACCTCGACAACGCCCAACTCGACACCGTGACGGCAATAGTACGTGCTGCTCTGTAGGGCAGCCGCTGAAGCGCCCGCAACGGCAACCCCTATGCCAGCCCATTGGAGCATCTCGGTGTCGTTATCGTTGTCTCCAATCGTGAGGACGTCCTCTCTGGCTATGCCGAGCGAAGCCGCAATCCTCGAAATCGCCACTGCCTTATTAGCGCCAGTCGGCCTCACCTCGACATAGCTGCTGGAACTCTGTGTAACACTGAGCCCTGGGACGTTCCCTAGCTGAGTTCGAAGTCGCCCTGCGACGAAACCGCTTCGCCCGCGGACATCGAGAAGTACCGCAATCGGCTCCACGCCCGCCGGTAACTCTGCCAAAGACAATCGAGTGATTGGCAGACCATTCAACTCCAGATGTCGATCATCTTCGACGTACCATCCGTACACTGTTTCGCCGAGAGACCCGAAGAGCTCGTCTGTTTGTGGCGAGAAGGCACAGACATATGCCAACGTCGGCAGGTTGAGTTGCGCCACCAGCTGGAGGAGCTCCCGAAATGACTCCTGAGGGATTGTCGCTTCGTACAGCGGAAGCGGCCTCTGCGGTAGCAAGACAAGACTGCCGTTGTATGCAGCGATTGGGACGTTCGGTCTGAGGTGAAGTTGATTCAATAATGGCGCAATGCCAGCCAGCGCTCGACCGGTGGCAATCGTGAAGATCACGTGCTGATGCGGCGACGACAGCTTTCGGTTCAAAGCCTGAATCATGCGCGATAATTCGTCGCTAGTGGAACGTACGAGAGTGCCGTCAAGGTCCGCGACGATTAGACGCACCTTGGCAAAGCCCCTCAAAGTGCTAACTTCGTCATGCTGCCATGAAGGAAGAGGTTCAGGCATGACTCACCAAGTAGAGCGCGTGTCCAGTGCCCCTCTTTCCAGGAGTTGTGCGATAGCCGAGAGCATCGAGGTTGTGCTTCTGAACTCGACCGAGGGGACTGAGCAACCCAAGCAAGTCACGCGGACTCAGGAGGCCATCATCGGAGTAATGAAAAACCAACAGCCGAAAGCGAGAGGCGCGGAGGAGTTCAGCTATCGCGCGTTGAACTTCACCCGGCCTTGTGAAGCGAGATTTGACCCGCGAGGCGCTTGGTATGCCGGAACGGCCCGTCAGTTTGACGACCTTACCCGAGGCAATCGTCTCAGGTAAGTGATAATAGGCAGAATAGTCCCGGTAATTGTAGGGTGGATCGAGATACAGAATGTCATACTGTGCGCGCTGCACAAGGTCCAGAGCATCGGATTGAATCGCGATGCCGATCGGACCTTTGGTCGGCGGCAGTAATCTGTAGATAAATGGCTTAAGGGACTTGCGACTGAACGCCTTCAGGTATGCATAGTAGGTGCCAGCCGTGTTGGCAACCTTGTCCATGCTGTCGATCAAGGAAGCCATCAAGACCGCGTGTTCTTTGTCGTTTGTTAGGCCCTCCTTATGCCATCTGGTGATTTGCTTCCAACAGCGTTGAATACGACGGGCGTTGTCGGCGGTGAAGAACTTCCTGTTGAGCGCATACTCTTCGACGAACCAGCCGCGCCGCGCGCGACCATCGTTCAGGAAACTCCCTATTTGGCTCCCAGAGCGAAAGCCAAGCGCAGCGGCCACATTGCTGAAAGGGAGGGACCCCGAACGGTTGATGCTCGCTACCTGGAACATGTGAGCGAATAGCAGAACATCCCCCGAGGTGACGCGGTAACCGAGGGCCTTGAAGTGGCGTCCCACAACACCGATGCCGCCGAACGGGTCACAGAAGGAACCGCTGGGCAGGGCCGAGGCGACCATTCGCTGAATGGCGTCAACGACCGATCCTTTGGAACCGAAATAGCGCATGGATCACTAGACGGCGCCTGTAGGGCCGGCGCGGAACACCATGCGGCACTCCCTACATCGGCCTCGTTCCTTGGCTGTTGTACGACCTCCAAGTATACCCCCATAAGAATGTTCTGGGTGTCAACAGAGAGGAGACTCCGGGCGTCTTCAATACGGACCCAACTGGTCACCGAATGATCTCCACCCAGTTCGTTCTTGGCGCGCGAACAGCTCCACCCTGCTGCCTGGGCATACTCTCTCAACCAGGGCGTAGAACTCCTCGGGCTTGCGCGAATGTTCCCGGCGCGGGGCTTCCAGGGCGGTGCCGTCGCTGCCATGCAGGAAGACCGGCTTGCCCCGCGCGGCCAGGAGGCAGTGCTCCGTCTGCCCCCTGAGCCATTCGCCAGTGCCCATGCGGTCCTTCACCCAGGTGAGCAGCGTCTTGTACTCAAAGCCCCAGGCCGTGACCACATCGAAGGCAACCGGCAGGTGGGCGTTGGTGGTCCACAGCCAGAGGGTGGCATTCTCGTCGGCAATCTCCCGCACGGGCATGGCCTTTATGTCCTCAAGTGGCATGGTGGGATAGGTGCCACGCCTCTTGCGGGCTAGCGGCCCGATTTCGACCACTGCAATTGAAGTGTGTTGAAACGTGAGGCGGCCCGCAGCTACAAGATCGTCTACAGCGGGTTTGGGGAGGTATCCGAAATTTCCGTATCTGATTGATTCTATTGGTCGGGGCGGTCGGATTTGAACCAACGACCCCCTGCGCCCAAGGCAGGTGCGCTACCAGGCTGCGCTACGCCCCGACAACTACCGCTCTCTATATTTTAAACCACTTCCGCCATTCCAAACACGCCAAGGTGGCTTCCGGCAACCAGGTCGAACATGTCGGCGTGCCTCCGGGTGCGATCGAGGACCCTATTCCTGCCTTAGCGCCGCCATGGGGTCCACCCAGGCCGCTCGCCGCGCCGGAACCCAGCAGGCCGCGAGCGCCGAGCCGAGCAGCACCGCGCCCACGGCACTGAACGCGCCGTAGTCGATCGCCGTCACGCCGTAGAGCATGCTTTGCATGGTGCGCCCGACCAGCCACGCCCCCACCAGTCCCAGCACCAGGCCGGCCACGGCCAGCGCCATCCCCTCTCCCACCACCAGTCGTAGAACGTGCCCACGCCCCGCCCCCAGCGCCATCCGCAATCCGATCTCGTGCGTGCGCTGTTCCACCAGGAACGTCATCACCCCGTAGATTCCCAGCACCGCCAGCAACAACGCCACCCCCGCGAAACTCCCGTACAGCACCGTGCCGAAACGGTCCCCGGCCCGCGACTCGTCCAGAACCTGCTCCATCGTTTCCGGGTTCGCCATCGGCAATTCGGGATCGATCGAGTGGATGGCGGCGGCAATGCTCTTCGTCATCGAGGCGGGATCGCCGTGGGTGCGGACCGCGATCACCGCCTGCGGCCACAGGCTCTGCCAGAACGGCACGTAGATGACCGGAAAATCCGAGCTGGGCCGCCCGCCGTACAGAACCGTGTGGAACACGCCCACAATCTGCCACTCCACTGGCGCACCCAGTTTCGTCACCCCCGGAATGAGTTCCTCCACCATGAGCCGCTGCTGCAACGGGTCGACGCCCTTCAGATACCGCCGTGCGAAGTCCTCGTCCACCATCGCCACTCGTACGCCGCCCGCCACGTCGTGCTCGTCGATCGGGCGCCCTTGGACCACCCGCACGCCGAAGGTCTCGAAGTATCCGGGCGTCACCATCTGCCAACCCGCCCCGGGGCGCGCCGAAGGATCTGCCACCGGCTTGCCCGCCAGACTGAACGGCATGCCGAAACCGGTCCCCTGAAGCGGCACCCCCGTCGCAGCCGAGGCGCTGGCGACTCCTGGAACGGCCTGGATTCGGGCCAGCAACTGTCCATAGAAGTTGCGGATCTCCTCCGGCTTGGTCAGTCGCCCCTGCGGCACCGGCAGATAAAAGGTGAGGATGTGATCCGTGCGCACGCCCAGATCCAGCCGGGTCAGCTTCCAGAAGCTGTGAATCGCGAGGCCGGCGCCCGCCAGCAGCGTCAGCGCCACCGCAAACTCCCCCACCACCAGCGCACGCCTGAGCCACTGGCGGCCGGAGCTGAGGGAGCGGCCGGACTGTTTCAAGATCTCGTTCAGGTCCAGCCGCGCCGCCTGCCACGCCGGCGCGCAGCCCGCCAGAATCCCCACCAACACCGTTGCCGCCAGGGTGAACAGCAGCACTGGCAGGTTGAGCGTCACATCGGCCTCCGAAGGAAGCGTGTTCGGCGGCATGTACGCCATCACGGCCTTCAGAATGCCCCAGCCCAGGCCAACCCCCGCAACGCCGCCCATCAGCGCCAGACCCAGGCTCTCGGTCACCAACTGCCCGAATAACTGCCGTCGCGAGGCGCCCAGCGAAGCCCGCACCGCGATCTCCCTCTGCCGGACCGTGCCCCGCGCCAGCAGCAGGTTCGCCACGTTGGCGCAGGCAATCAGCAGCACGAAGCCGACTCCTCCCATCAGCAGCCACAAACTCGTCTGCGTCTCTCGTGGCATGAAGTCGTTCTTCAGCGGCTCCACGCTCGAGCTCCATCCCTTGTTCGGCGGGTAGATCTCGGCAATATGCTTGGTCACGGAGTCCATGTCGGCCTGCGCCTGCTGAATGGCGACTCCGTGCTTCATCCGACCCATAACCAGCAGCCAGCGGAAATCGTGATTGATCTGGTCGGGCTTGAGCGTCAGCGGCACCGTCAACTGGTTGGGCATCCGATCCTGCTGGCCCGGCGGCAGCACCCCCACCACCGTGTACGGTTCCCCATTCATGCGGATCTGGAGGCCGATGATGTCGCGCCGCCCCCCGAACCGTCGCTGCCAAAGCCGGTGCGTCAGAATGACCACGTGGTTCTGGCCCGCCTCCGCCTCTTCCAGCCGGAAATCGCGGCCCAGCAGCGGCTTCACGCCGATTCCGCTGAAAAAGCCGGGGGTGCTCTGCGTGCCGGGGACCTGCTCCGGCCCTTCCGGCCCGCCCAGGTTCGAACTGAAACCCGACCAGGCCCACAGGCCTTGGAACGACCTGCTCTCGCGCTGCCAGTCCAGAAAATCGCCCGCCGACACGCCGTTGCGAGAGCCCTGAATCTTCGACCACACCATCACCAGCTCGTCCGGGTTGGGGTACGGCATGGGAGCCAGCAGCGTGGCGTAGATCACGCTGAAGATCGCCGTGTTCGGCCCGATTCCCAGCGCCAGCGCCAGCACCGCCACCAGAGCAAAACCCTTGTTCTTGACCAACAGCCTGAAACCGAAGCGGAAGTCGCGCCACCAGTTAGCCATTCATCCTCCCTTGCCCGCCCCTTCCATCGCTACTCGTGTACTAGGTCCGATAGCGAGCGCCGCGGCGTAGGCTCCGGCTCCTCGGCCGCATACCCGATCGGCAGGATGGCGACCGGAAGCAGATCGCGCGTGCCGAGCACCTTCTGCACCGCCGCGTCGTCGAACGCTCCCACCCACACTGTGCCCAGGCCCAGCGCCGTGGCCGCCAGCATGGCGAACGCGCACGCGATCGTGGCGTCCTGGATCGCGTACAGCCGTGCGCCCCGCTCCCGGTACTTCGCCGCCGAGCGTGCCGGGTTGGCGCAGAACACCAGCACCACCGGCGCCTGCGCGATGAAGAGCTGGTTCAGCGCCGCCCGCGCCAGCGCCGCACGCTCCTTCCCCGGCGTGATGCGGTAAATCTCGTACCCCTGCAGGTTCCCCGCCGACGGCGCCGCGTTCGCCGCCTTCAGTATCCGGGTCACCTTCTCCGCCTCGACCGCCTGCGGCGCAAACGCCCGCACCGACCGCCGCCTCTGGATCGCCTCGAAGAGTTCCACGCCGCAAAGTATACCGCTTTCGAGATTGTGCCTGTCGCCGGTTCCGTGCCATACTGTCTGCGAACCGGGGGATTCCCCCTTCAGACTGGAGATGGCAGCATGCCGGGTTCTGGCAACAGCGCATCCGGCACGCTCCAAGTCGGAGCGGAGCGCATCGCGCTGAAACATGTCTTCGCCGTCCTGGAAGCGGACATGCTCGCCGGCGGCGACAAGGAGAAGCTCACGGTTCTCTTGTCCGACCTCCCGGTGCCGGATGAGCTGCGCAAGGCTACCGACGACTGGCGCTACTGGGCCGAAGGGCAAGCTCGAGCTGGCGCGCTCCGCGGCGTGATCGTGACCATCGATCCTGCCACCGGAACCTGGAACCGCGGCGACGTGCTCACGCGCCAGGGGTTGATGTTCTACACGCAGACAGTCTCATCCCGGGGAACGAGCAGTTTTTGCTTCGAACCGGCTGCGCCGCTTGGGGAACAGGTCGCCGGCAAGGTATGGATGACCGAGCCGATGTCGGGCGTCTTTGAGGAGGAAGGTCCTTGGCGCGTGGAAGCCGAATTCCGCGCCGCGGTGCTCCGCCGTGCCGCCGTGACCGGGGTGCTCACCGGCGCGGAGGCCCAAAGCAGCCCCCAATACAAGGCGGTCACGGCGTTTCTGGCGGCCTGCCAGAAGAAGGACCTCGACGCCATCCGCAACAGCGTGGACCCCAATTCCAGCGAGGCGTTGGAGCAGATGATCGCCGGCGGCGAGGAGGAAGCCCTCGAAATACTCGCCGCAATGGCCGCCGAATCGCTCACCCTCGCACTAACCCAAGTGACCATTCGCGGCGACTCAGCCGAGGTCGAGCTTGCAGATACCAAGCCGGACTCTGAGACCCGTCAAGTCCTCCGCGTGGTGCCTTCCGGCGGCGAGTGGAAGCTCGCCCAGTAACTGTCCGTGTCGAGACTCGTCTCGGCGCCAAGCCGCGGTGCTATCATCGGTTGCCAATGGACTTAACGCGTGACCAACGGCAAGCCCTCAAGCACTTCCGAACCCTCCTCGTAGACGCCGACATGGACAAGCTTCTGGCGGTTGATGGCTGCGACGAAGCCCGCACAGAACCGCGCGAAAGCCTCGCACGTCTCTTCGGCGCTGGACAACCAGCCGACACCGCCCAAGTTGAGCGCTGCCTGCCGCCAGAGATCATTTCGACGCTGGAATCGCTCGGCTTGGTTAACAGGAGCGGAGACACCCTCACGGCCGGAGAATATCGCCTGGTGTACCATCTGGGCCTGTTTCTCTTCTGTCAGACGCTTACCGCCTCCGCGAAGCTCTACTACGGCAACGACTCCCTGGCGCTCAGCCGTCTGCTGCTCCCGGTCGAGGGGCGCGCGCTTGACCTCTGTACGGGCGTTGGAACTCAGGCGCTGGTGTGCGCGCAGACTGCCGCCTCCGTAACAGCGGTTGACGTCGAGCCGCTCGCCGAGAGAATCTTCTGGATCAATGCCGAGCTCAATGGGCTAAGCGAGAAAGTAGAGTTCCTGGTCGGCGATCTGTTGGAACCCGTAGCAGGCCGGCAGTTCGACCGCATTTGCTGCAATCCCCCCTTCATGCCCGTCCCGCCGGGCGTTCGTTACCCTCGCTTCGCCGATGGCGGGCCCGACGGGCTGGCGATCGTGCGACGCTTGCTGGCAGGGCTGCCGGAAGTTCTCGCGCCGGATGGCCTATGCCAGCTCGTCGGTGCGGTTCTCGGAAACAGTGACGGGCCGGATCTGTCCTCCCTCGAGAACATGGCGGCTGGCGCTCGGCTCAAACTGGCGCTCTCCAGTCCCACCTGCGAGGAGCTGGACGATGCCATGCTGGCCTCCTGCGCCGCCACCGCGCTGGCCTGCGAAGGAGGAGGCGATGTAAAGCAAGCCTTCCGGGACCATTGGGCCCGCCTCGGCGCGACCCGCATCTACTATTTCCTCCTGAGCGCCAGCCACGCCTCCCACCCAACCGTCTATTTCGAGCACGACGACGTCCACCGTGCCACCATCGGGCTGTGAGCGGCCCCTGCTGGTTATTCGTAGTGCAGCGCGACCAGCGGATCGACGCGCGAAGCCCGGCGAGCGGGGCCCCAACAAGCCAGGGCCGCTACACCCAGCAGTAGAACCACCACCACGGAGATAGTGGCTGGATCGCGCGCACTCACTCCAAACAGCAGGCTACCGAGCAACTGCCCGGCCCACAGTGCGCCGAGCACACCCACGCCCAGCCCCGCCACTACAGGCTTCATTCCCTGGCGTAGTACCATCAGCGCCAGCCCGGCCGCCGGCGCGCCCAAAGCCATGCGGACACCCATTTCATTGGTGCGGCGGGTCACGCTGTAGGAGATCACCCCGTAGATCCCCAAACACGCCAGCAACATCGCCGAGACCGCGAAGACTCCGGCCAGCGACGTCTGGAACCGCCGCCGCGCGACCGATTCACCTAGCACCTCTCCCATCGTGCGTACACGGGCTAGCGGCAGTTCCGGATCCAGGCTTCGCACCGCGCCCCGGAACGCATTGGCCGTGCCGGAAGGGTCCTGTGAAGTCCGCAGTACATAGCTGGCGTTGCCCCACACCCCGCCTTGCCAGTACGCCCCGTCCCAGTAAGGAACGTAGACCATCAACGGCGGCTGCTTCTCCAGGCTGACGGTGCGAACGTCCGCAACCACCCCGATGACTTCACACGACGCAGCCGCGGCATCGTCTGTCCGCTTGATGCGCTTTCCTAGAGCGTCTTCATTGGGCCATACCTTGCGAGCCACGCTCTCCGAGATCACCGCCACCTTGTGAGGCTGTGAAAGAAACCGGGGACACTCCGGGCCCGACTTGGAGAATCCTCGCCCTCCGGAGGCGCGCAGGGGTGTCCCCAGGTTTTGTTCACAGCCTTTGGGGGAGCGATCCGCCTCCGTGGGAACTCGCCCCGCCCGCAGAGTTACTCCCATCGCCTCGAAATAGTGGCTGCTGATGAAGCGGAAGTTCGCCGTGGGGCGTTGCATGACTGGCCGGGTTTCACCTTCCTTGTTCATGAGCTCCCCCCAACTTTCGCCCGCCAGCGGCAGTGCGCTCACTAGCCCCGCCCACTTCACGCCGGGGAGGCTTTCCAGTTTCTCGATCATGCGCTGGTGAAACAGCTTCTTCGCCTCGTCCCCTGGGTAGCGGCTGGCCGGCAGGTTCACATTGGCTGTGAGGACGCGATCCACCTCGAACCCGCGCTCGACGCCGGTGAGTCGCAAGAAGCTGAGCCCCAGCAGCGCGGCCACAACCAATAGCACGGTGCTGAGTGCGACTTCAAAACCTACCAGCCATTCGCGGGCGCGCAGTCTGCCCCCGCTCTCCGTGGCGGCGCGTCCCCCTGCTTTAAGCGCGTCCACGGGCTGCGAACGGCTCATACGCCATGCCGGCCACAGGCCGCAGAGGATTCCGCAACCCGCCGAGACCAGGAATGCAAGCAGCCAGGTCGCGGCGTCAACGTGCACCTCATCCAATCGAGGAGTGTCGGCGGGCGCGGTGTTCACAATGGCCTGTACGCCGGCATACGCCAGCAACACGCCCAGCAGGCCGCCGGCGAATGCGAGCACCAGGCTCTCTGTCATTATGGGCCGGAAGAGTTGGCCGCGGCTGGCGCCCAGAGCCTGCCGTAGCGCGGCATCCCGCAGCCGTCCCCCGGCGCGCACCAACATGAGGTTGCCAAGGTTGACGCACACGATCGCGAGAACCGCCCCCACCGCCGCCATCAGCACCCATAACGCGGTGCGCGAATTGCTCATCATCTGCTCCTGTAGCGGCGTCAAGGACGTCTTGAGATCGGTGCCCATCAGGTGCGCGGCGTCGGCGACTAGCGCCGTCATTTCCGCTTGCGCCCGTTCCGGGCTCGCGCCCGGCCGTAGGCGCATCAGCGCCAGGTAGTTGTGACTGCCCACCCGGCGCTGCCTCGCCCAGTCCAGGCCCAAGGGCTTGAAGATCTCCGCGTGCTCCGGCAACGACATCAACCCAAGCTGATCTCCCTTCGGGAACCGGAACCCAGCCGGCAGTATGCCGATCACGACGTGCGGTTCCCCATCCAGGCGGATCGGCTTGCCGACAATGTCCCGGCTGGCCTGGAAACGCCGTCTCCAAAGCCTATCCGTGAGCACCACGTAGCGGTTGTTCCCAGGCTGATCGTCAGCCGCGTCGAACGTGCGCCCAAGCTGCGCCGGGACACCGAGCACCCGGAACAAATCCCAGGTGGTCGAGACACCGTCAATGCGTTCCGGCTCCCCCTCTCCGGTCAGGCTGAAGGAGGCGGGCCTGAGCAGCGCCCCCTGCGAACACGAGCCGCATTGTGTCTTCCACGAGTGGAAGTGCCCGGCGTTCACCGGAAGCCTCGGAGGCAACGACGGCAGCTTTGGCAACGATTCGGCGACCGCGTACAGCCGGCCGGGCTCGGAATACTCGAGCGGCTTCAGCAGCACGCAATGGACGACCGAAAAGATGGCACTGACCGCCGCGATACCCAGCGCCAAAGTCAGCACCGCGACGCAAGTGAATCCTTTCTCCCGGGCCAGGATGCGGAAAGCGTACCTCATACAATCCATTACGATTCGCAAGGCCGCCCGGCCGCAGTTTCTTGCAGCCAAAGCCCGGCCGCAGGCCGAAACCTCAAAGAAAGTCCTTGACCTGTCTGCACCTTCAGGGTTCACACTGGCGACATGTCCGGAAATCAACCCAACACCCCCGAAGCCGCGCACGTACGGACGGAGTTCCGCTTCACCCTGGATCTCCCCTACGAGTCGGCCTTTCCCCTTTTCGGAGCCTGGGAGGAGCAGAAGTGGTTCCCTGGTTGGAGGCCGCGATTCGTGTACCCCATTCCTCCCGCCGATCGACAAGGAGCGGTCTTCCTGGTGGACCACGGGCCGTCGGATTCCAGCATCTGGACGATGACCAGGTTCGACCCTGCCACGGGCCAGGTTCAGTACATATACCTTCTGAACCGTGCCGTCGTAACCCGCATCGACATCGCCGTGGCCAGGAACGGCAACCAGAACACCGCCGTCACGGTCGTCTACGAGCGGACCGCCGTTGACCCCGCCGCCAATGACCAAGTCAGGTCGCTAGCCAACCACGATGCGCGCGCCGCCGACGAATGGAAAGCCCTGATCGACTCCTATACCGCCAGGCTGAAATCCGGACCGGCGCGCCCCTAAACGTCGTCACCGCGCGGCCATCGGGCTGTGGGCGCCCCGAAACTGACTCCCACTCGACCAGGTGTCGTCCGGAGGTTCGGCTCGCCGGCTATACGCTCGTCGAGAGGGATCGGCAATCGAAACGGCGCTACTCAGGAGGAATCGGCTGAATCGAGGCTTCCTCGATGGCTTCGAGGACCTGTTTGATGATCTTCGGGTGCAGCGTCGCGCTGCTGTGGAACGGAACCACGACCCTTCGACCGCCCTTTGCGTAGATCCGATGACTGCCTCTGGACCGCAGCCAAACGAAGCCAACTTCCAACGGCATCGCTTCGGCGTCCGCCGCGGCGAGACGCGGCGCCTTAGGCATGGACTTCGACCGCGGTGGTAAGAATCTCCTGGCTCAGCGCCGCCGACCGCTCCTCATCGGTCAGAGTCTCCAGGAACAGTTCGATGGCCTCACGGATATTGGCAAGAGTCTCTTCGACCGTCTTTCCTTGCGATTGGCACCCCTTCAGTTCTGGGCACCACGCGTAACATCCGTGCTCGTCCTGTTCAATTACGACACTGACCTTGCGCGTCATCCACCATCATTCTACCGCCAGGCGCACCACCGAGTGATGTTCGGGGCCGTGGTGGCGAATGGCGGCTCGAACCGAGGACCAGAGGTCGGTACTGGGGGAGCCGGTCGACTCGCGCGCGCTCGTCGGATTTCACTGTGGGATGGAACAGGGGACCCACCCCCGGATTCCCCCCTCCCGCAAGCCCACTCGTGGACACAGACGCCTCTACCCCCCGAACAAATCGGCTTGGCTGCCGGTTCGAACCAGAATCAGCGCCTCATCGGTCAATCCGTAAAGCAGGATCCAATCGGGCTCCACATGGCAGTCCCAGCATCCAACCCAGTTCCCGCCCAGCGGATGCGGGCGGCACCGGCCAGGCAACGGCTCCTGCGCCTGAAGAAGGTCGATGATCGTCTCCAGCTTGTCGAGGTCTTTGCCCTGTCTCGCGACGCGCCGCAGATCCCGCTCAAAAGCGGTGGTCGTGCGGAGCTCCAGCGCCATCAGATCTGCTCGCGCAGCTCGCGGAACGACCGATAGCGCTTCAGCGCCGCAGCGTCGTTGCTCTCCAGCATGGCCGCCACCGTTTCCTCATTCGGAATCGAAACCGGAAACGGAAGGCCTCTGTGCAACTCCACCTGCTTCAGAAACAGCCGGATCGCTTCGGTGGTCGTGATCCCAAGTTCCGTAAACACCCGCTCGGCCGACCTCTTGAGCTTCGGGTCAACCCGAGCATGCACCATCCGGGTCTTCTCACCGCGCCGTCGCATGTCAACCACTCCTCACCCAGTGTATCTCATTTGAGATCCACTTGAGACATCCGTTTGCACCTCCGCGGGCCGAAATTCCGCGAACCCATTCGCCGCCCACTCCACTTCTTTTCTCCCATCCCCGCAATGCCTTAGCCCCAAACTCCCTCCAAGAGCCAGCCCGCTCATGCTTTTCTGGAGTCGGCAAGGCACTCCATGGCCGCCGAACGCGAGATCGACGCCAAGCACCTCAGGGTACAAGACGAACCCAATGTCCCCGTAGGCCATTGCTCTTCCAGCCAATTCGTGCAGCGCTCAGCTCAATCTGACGATCTCCCGTCCCACCTGCGAGAACGAAGTGAAGCAGGTCGTCCAGGATCATTGGGCCCGCCCCGGCGCGACCCGCATCTGTTATTTCCTTCCGAGTGCCGGCCATGTGTCGTCCAGAAGTCCGGCTAGCGACAAACCACCCAAGTGGCCGCGCCCAATTCCCCGTTTTCGTCAACTTCCCTGAAGCGGACTTCTGGCGCGCTCGGGGATAGCCCCCGGATGGGCGGATAGCTTCCCGGACGCGCTGCGTTCCCTGTTCGGCGACCGCGGCAACCCGCCCGCCTGACCGTTTACTTTCCCTCTGCCAGTAC
>Ga0187866_1001462_pt1 | contig 22126 bp, 19 predicted proteins | sample June2016WEW_11_1_3_FD_133013 | JGI IMG/M metagenome (GOLD analysis project Ga0187866, IMG submission 133013) | Peatland microbial communities from SPRUCE experiment site at the Marcell Experimental Forest, Minnesota, USA - June2016WEW_11_150 | ecosystem: Environmental > Terrestrial > Soil >...
ATGCAAAGGGGAACATTGGTGGCGCGTCTGGCGAACAAACCGCCAGCGGCAAAAGCGATGAAGGGCTTGACAACCTGGAGCAAGTAGCCCGTCCCACTTCCCGCCGCCGTACTTAAACGATACCCGCCCGACAAGCAAGAGAAGGCCACGCTCCTGGTTCTGGAGCAGGCCGAGATGCACTCTCGATGAGATTTCGGCTTCTGTTGGGGCTCCGATGCAATCCGTGTCGGCTCACCTTCGGGATCTCCGAAAGCCAAAACATGGAGGGCACACGGTCGAGAGAAAATCGCTTGGGAAAGGACTATTTAGCTATCGGCTTTTCATTCCTCCTCCGGCCTTTCAAGCGTAATCTTTTGGCCTTCAAGACAGGGCAAATGATCAAGTAGCGATTGAAACTTCGTGCAACCCGTCATTAGAAGCTGCGCATATTTAAGACCGACGCGCCGAATCATCTTCGTACTCTCAGCACTATTGCTTCGTCCACATTTTCCCGAGATACAACGCGGATGATCAACTCCCGTTACCATGTAGTCCGCCAACGGAACAGGGGCAGTAAGCACAATGTCGTAAATTGCTTTATTTTTTCGGTAAAGTTTCTTCTTGAGACTGCTGAAGTAGGACTCTGGATTTACTACTCGCCATGATTTATTCTCGAAACTGTAGATCGGAATACCCGACTCATACTGCACAAAGAAATATCGGTTGCGGTCCTCATCTTCACGCCGGAATACCATGAAGTGTCGGCCTACTAGGACAGAAATCGGGAACCTCATCAAGCAGGGACCATAGTAATTTCCATTTACGTTGAAATTGTTTAAACCGCACCAGACTCCTGGAACTGTCCACATTCCATGTTCCGGAAGACGCAATTGCCATTTGCTTCGAAGCAGCAACTCTCCCACGTTCAAGATCTCGTCCAATTCTTCCTCATGACATGCGTGGTATAGGAATCCTCCTAGACGATCCGATAACGAACCTGTCCACCGGAAATAGCCACGGAAATCCTCTTGATCGAATGGTTCTTGGTATGACGGCAACTTTGCCGCACTCTTTTTTGTTGCTACTTTTGGCATTCTTCACCTCAAGTTTCATTACGGTGGTGATTGTTAACATGCAACAGTTGGCCTGATCGTCATGCGGCTACCCGACACGTAATCGTCCGAAGGAACGCGAGCCGAATCCGTAGGGCACACCGTTGCCCATGTTGGTAATTTTATACCATGCACTACCTGATCGACAGTAGCCAACCCCATCCCCAGGGGGCAGTGACTGACGACGAAATAGCGTGTGCCGCGCCATTAACGGCCACCCCCGCCCATAGAATAGCGCACGTCGGTGCGACACACCGATGCGTGTTAGGAAACGCGATGCCGTTGAGCAATGATCGCCCGACCGTCCCAACTACCCGATGCGCGTGAGACAAGCCATCAAACGACCCATTGCAGGAGTGGAGTGTCTATTTCGTTAGACTTTTAGATTTCAACTATGCAATTTAAAAAGTTGTGAGAAAGTCGGAAAACTCGATTATTCATTCCTATTCGCCCTCGCCTAGCAACCACTCCCGTGCTCGTTCGACCAGCAATAGTTCGGCGGCTGGCCGCCGCCCTGGTTAACCTCAAGGGAACATTCCATGAGTATTTTGATTGAGAAGTGGGGGCAAAAACCGCCCGGAGCGGATTCGTGTTCCGCTGGTCTAGCGAACAGGTCTAGCGAGTTTTGAATAGATGGTACGCGGAAGGGTACTATTCCGCCCCAATTTTCGGAGATAAACATTGCGGGATTATATACTTGATGCAAGGTAGTGCATAAAGACTGTTCTAATGTTTAGTAAATACAGGGTGAATGGGAACCGCTAAAATAGCGGTTATGAAAAACTATAGACGTGCAATCTGGGAAAAAACGAAATGCAATGTCCGGGCCTGTATTGACCTCAGGAAGATATTATCCGTAATTATTTTATCATTAGTCATCGTTTATTGGTACGGAAATAATTCTACTAAAATGTCGGATATGTTAATAGATACCATTGCCGTTCCGAGCTTGGGTGTAATTCTATGGTTCATTATTTATGGATTATGGAGTTGGGCAACCGCCCCACGGCAAATCTATTATGAACAAAGTGAAAAGATTGATGAATATACAAAAGCCAATCAGCGGCAAGTGATTGAAATCAAAACAATTGATGATTTCAATTTTGCACAAGGTCTTTATTGTACGATGCCTCTAGGTGAGATGCATCATCCATCTCATATTAAACGCTGGTGGAAAGAAGAACAAGCAGCATCCGTAAATGATCGTGAATCACGCGAAATATTTCTTATTGCAAAGCAAAAGCAAGAAGCTTGGTCAATACTTTATGCAACTTGTCCATTCGACAATTATATCCTTAATATCTACGGATTTGCTAAAAGGGATCTTCAAAAGTCCGATATTGATGAATGGGACTCATCACAAGATATAGTCAAAGCATTATTAGAAATTGTAAAAAGGGATTTGCCGAAATGCCGTGGCGTACTAATTGAAGTTGATTCAAAAAAAATTAAAGAGCTATCACCCAAAAAAATTCTATTTGATCGGCTTGCCGCAGTTTGTGACATTGAATTTCAGGAAATTTGCAAAATATCTTATAAGATTCCAGAAATATATTATTGTTCTCGCAATAAAAACGAAGAGAAATCAATGACATTATTATATGCGCGGGCACCTTGGGGGCAGGATAATCTGGACGTTAATAATAAGTCACATATTGGGTTCTTGGTTCATTCTATGTATTCCATTTATACTGATTGTCTTCCTGGTGATACTGAGTGGCGAATATACCTCGAAGATCTCGAAAAACGCATTATGGATACTTATTTACCATAGGATAATTATTCGGAATTATCCGGTTGACAAAGCAAATTGCCTATTATACCTTATGGTTAATGCGTTTTAGTTTGCCCTCCATCTTTTTAGCGTCAACCTTAATGAAGGCTTCTAATGCCTCTTCGGGTTTCAGGGGGTAGAGGGAGAGACGTTTAAGGCGGTTTTTGGGATGTTTAGGCTTTTTAGACATATATTGACTTTCGGAATTAGAAAATATCTAATGTAATCTCTGTGAGTTTATCCACCGCAAAGTAACATTTCCGTGGAGTCTCCAATGGCAACGAATAATGATTCCCAGACACCTAGTGAACCGTCCCGTACTCCCGAACCACCCGCCCCCTCAACTCCACCGACGCCTGCTGTAATTCCAGCGGTTGAACCATCGGTTCGACCCCAAACGGAGCGGTGGCAGGAGGGATATCAGCCACCCCAAAGAAAGTAAACTTCTCCGGAGACGGAGCAAAAAGAACAAGAGGGGCCAAAAAAAATGCGAATATCAGTGCGCGCGACGCATTAGCAATTTGATTAGCTTTCCAAGCGTTTACCTTAAGTATTTCTTTTGTGGCGCAATGTAAATTGGCACTGATAATTGCACTCGGGTCTTCTGATGATTCGGCACATTGAATTGCCCCGCGAATAGACATACTAGCCGGTCGTTCGCCGGGGCTTTTTGTGCGAATTATGCTAATAAATGCCAATCCAGAAAAAACTAGTGACGGAAGTCCCCACGAAATCAAAGTTGAAATCTTCTTTTCTGGGGACAATAAATAGACTGATGCAATGGCCGCTATTGTCAAACCATAAAGCCATTCTGCCTTTTTATCCAAGGATGCAAATGTGACCAAAGCTTCTCTATAGAGATTCTCTGCATATTTTAACACAATACCATAATCAACATCTGCTTTGGCCTTAAATTCCTTTGAATACCAATCGTGCTCTTGTTGAATATCGGGTTCGTCTTGCATGCTGTTACGACGAGAAAATGGAATCGACAACAAATCCCAAAACAAATCCCAAATCATTAGTAAGTATTTCATCAATTATTCTCCTTATTAAGCACTCTCTTTTGCAATTGCTAATTTATAAACTAATCTTTTAACTTACCCTGTAATATGATTTCCACTTCTGTCAGCATAGGCGGGAGCGCAGCGGTGCACAAGCGGGGGTTGAATGTCCTGCTCTACATTGCAGAATGTCGGCGCTGATCCAACGGCACCTTGAATAGTGTAAAAATTGTTAACACGGCACCTCAATCCGCTGGTTTTGCTAAATGTGTTGGGGATTTTTTACAAGCGGTACCATAAAGGGTACCTTTGGCGTTCAATATTCGGCGTGATTACGATTATGTTCTTTATCAATTTGGAGTACAAATCCACTCAGGGTGGCGGGCCGGACGGCTATGGAAATTCTCTTCTTACTTCCACCGTTGCCAAGCGTAGTCGAGTAGGCTGATGGCACCGACACCGAAGAGTGCGATGGCGGAGGGTTCGGGGATGGGTGTGAGAAGGAACGCTTCACTCTGCCTGCTAGGGTTCATACCAACACCAACAATCCACCCCATTTTTGGCACACCTCCATGATCCCGTCAAACGATGTCCGTTAGGACAGAAGCGACATTTGCTGGCGGAGATGCACTGGCAAGTGGCCCATCAATGCAACGTATTCTGATTCGCAGAGTTTAACCATCGAGTGGGCTGGCGATCAGTCGCAACACATTTGCCAGTATGAGGCATCGAGGTTGACAACGCCATGCTCGGCTGCGAAAATGCAGTAAAGTTTTATCACACTTCGGCGGTCGAATACCTGTTAACCCGCTCGTCGCAATCACAACTTTCCGAGAGTTCGGGTCAGTATGCCATCTATCGGGGATATAGCGCTTACAGTCGCCCCATATGTTATTGGGTTTCTTATTGCTTTCGTCGGCTTCATCGCTTTCAGTCTCAGTAGACAGCGGAAGTTTTTCAACTTTCTCGGAGCCGATAAAAAAACGAGACAAACAACCGTCTATCTTTCCAGCCTCCTTATCCCGCGAGGTTGCGCTGTCGGCTTTGACGGATTACCGCGTTCGTATCAAGGAATTACTATCCCAACCGAAGAACTCAGCATCATTGCGCGACTCGCAAAAGCCTTGACGGTTGACGCATTCGAGTATATTCCACCTATCATCAGAAAGTATCTACAGCAAAAATACGCTTTCTTTCGCCCCTTGACTGTAAGCGTCAATGCCAGCCCGATGCAAGAAAGCGAAATAGATTTTTCGACTCGCTCAATAATCACCGTCGGCAGTCAGGGCTACAATGTGGTTACGAACTACTGTGTCAGCCGCAACCTTGCCCAATTGCAAATAGCACATAACGGAACAGTCATCCAAGTAATGAAGGGAAAAGACAAGGGCGAAGTTATACAGCCAGCCAGCAACATGATATAGCGATACTTGAACGTTTAGTTGACCATACACGCAACGACACTACGATCATTATCGGGGCTGGCGTTGGTGTAATTGGAACAACAGGATCAATCCAGTATTTGATTGACCATTGGCAAGAGTTAGACAAAACGTACCGTAATGGCGAGTTTGCTTTGGTGCTTCAATTTGGGCCTGTAGGCAAACGCTCGTTTGAAGACATTCTGAAAGGCACTGTTATTCGGCGTATTCCAGAAAAGTAGGGCGCGGGCTAACCCGTGCATGCAGGCGACGGCGCTTCGCTTCGCTACGCGCCGCGCCTGATGCACACCGTTACCGTCGCGGATGTCTCGTAATCTCAGCCGTTTGCTCGGATGGTCGCTCGTAAACCTCAGAATGCTTGAAATGGGTCTGCCAGTTTTCGGTATATTTCCCCGCAAGGTCCGCCGAATGAATTATCAAGAGGTTTTCCGCATTGCTGTTTTCGGCTTGCTTTGTGAAATTGAATGATCCCGTGATAACAACCGCGCCGTCAATCACCATGATCTTGTTATGGGCAATGGCGTGTTTATCGTCGATGTAGGTCGGGATGCCGGAGTTTTTGAGAAACGTTGCCGACGAATACTTCTCGGTCCGCTGGCTCTTGTCGAGGATCACCTGAATTTTCACGTTTCGTTTGTGGGCCTCCACCAGGGCCTTGGCAATCGGTGCCGATGTGAAGGAATACGCCTGGACAAGGATGCTGCTCTTCGCTGCGTCGATCTCCCTGACGGCGGCTTCGGTGCAGCCACCCTTCGGAGAGAAGTAGACTTCGATGGGAGGAAGTGTTTGCGGGGCCTTCGGCGGCTCCTGGGCTTGGCAGGAGGGGAGGAAGAGGACGAGGAGCAGGATGAGGGGGAGGGTTTTCATCACATCATCCCTTATTGCGTGCCGTTGGTGTCTTATCTTCCAGGATTTCGACGCTGATAGCATACTTGTCATCGAGTGCCCTCATCGCCTTCTCGATCTCATCTCGGACTTTTACCATCGCCGCCAACGTCCGATCCGCTATCATCACACGTTCCTGCCAGAGTTCATCGCTAATCGAGATAGGCAAGACATGGTAATCACACAGCTTGTTCAACAACGTAACATTCAGCCATGCATCGTTCAGTACATCAAGTCTTATCAAGTCGTTTGGCGGCGGTGAGACAAGGATTTGGTCTAGGGCAGAATGACGGCAATTCAGGAAACTGCCTTGGTGTGACGAAAATGCCGCCCTCGCTCGTTCTATCGGCAGTAAGTTGGAATGTACTTCATTTAGCAGCCCGCTGAGTAGACTCCGAAGCTGTTGATCGGAGTGATGGTCAACAAAGCGGTTCAAGTGGTCCAGCCTGTCACCATCGAGAAAGTAAACGTTTTCGCCGTATGGCTGAGCCTTGCAGAAATCGGAAATATACTCCCGTGCCTGCATAGAGATCGAACCTGAAGCCATGACATACACTGCTGATATCCGCTTTTCATCGGCCTCTCTGTAGTTCCGTATTCTCACGGTGAAACATCTGCTGATTTGGTTGAGAAGCCCATCAAGTTCGGTCTGTCCCGCTCCTATGTCTCCCAACTTGACTTGCACCGCATAGAATCGCCTGTGTTCGAAACGGTCGTAGTCCGCAAAGAAGAAGTCCTTTCCTTGCTCACCGCTGCCGTGCGAATGCGTAACCAAGACGTAGCCCAGCTTAGTCAAGAAAGGTGCTATCCATTTCTTGCGGAAGTCTGCCTCACTCGCAAAGTGTGGAATTGCCATTGGGTTTCCTCGAACGAATGGGATGACCTATCTACTCTTACTCAACAACGCCCGTCTCGGAGAATTTCCACCAGCCCACACCATCTATTGAGGCTCCGTGGATTTCTCGAATTGAATTGTGGGAATCGGTTCTGACGTGGAAATGCGAAACTCTTTCTGAATACACAAGCAGATTACTACTGTTCCACAGATGACAAGGACTGCTCCAGGGCCGGCTGTTCCCAATTTTGCTGCTATCCCTGTTGATCTTACTTCCATTTGGGTGCTCTCTTTTACACCAAACCAGGAAAGAAGCGTGCCAAGCAAAATCATTGCCAAGCCGATGACAATTCCGAGGGTGAGTTGCATCAAGCGAATGCCAAACATCTGCTCTTGGAGTGTCTGCATCCCCATCTTAATCACGATGGTGAGTAAGATGGCAGCACCAGCAACAAGAATGAAGCCGAAAAGGTAAATCGTTATTCGGATGAATGGCTCTTGCCAAAGTTTTACCGTCTCTGGTGGTTGGGTCTGTTGTTGTAATGTCTTTCCCATAACTAGTTGCTCCTGGCGGATTCTGGAACGGACTCTGGTAAGGGTATCAGTGGTTGCGAATCAGTAGTTCCCTGCAATTGAAAAGGAGTTAGACATGGACCGCTGGTTGCACAACAATAGGAAATACCTCCACGAATAAGCCCACTTGGGCCGATTACACCAACCTGAATGCAGTCACCCCAGAAGTTATCAACCAGGGTTCCATTTGCACGGACTTGTATCAAATATGCGAATTGATACCTTGCATGAGAGAGGGCTGTTGCAGCATAAGGCAAAAATAGCGGCAGATCGAAATCTGATTCTTGCTGATTTGGGTTCACGAAGCGAACTACGGCACAAACACACCCCATAGTTTGAGATCGGTACTGCCAGTCGATGCCACGCTGTGAGGCAGGTACACCTGCCCAATTGCTGAGTGGTTGGTCATTCTCGTCAACTCTTCGTTGATAGAAATAGACTCCTACTTCAAGTCGCTCTCCTGGGCTTGCGGTTGTGCGAAGGATGAATAAGTCCCCTGGCTCGCCAGCAAGAGCAGTCTCGCCTTGTGCCCATCGAGGAATCCCAGTTATTCCATGGGAGACCAATCCATTGAGAGCGATCCTTTGCCTGGGACGTTTCTGTTGTCCATGAACAGTGTCACCTTTTAGGAAGGTAATCATTATAAGAAAAGAGCATGCTGTCAGAACGACTGGCCAGTGTTTCATGTGATCTCGCCTTTCATGTCTTTTGACGTGTCTTACACCTTTCGAGCATTGGGAATCCCTCCATAATCAACAGATCTATTCCAACTCAACACAGTATCTCCTCCCTCACTTCCTCACCAATCCCTTACCAACCAAATAATTGAACAACGACTGCAAATCCTTTCCGCTAACGCCTAGTCTTCTTGATGCTTTCATCGAGAGCATGTTTTACTTCAAGGAATCTCTTGCTTGAGCCACCGCAAATGCCGCCTCTTAATGGGGGCCAATTGTCTCCGCACCTTTTTTGTTCAGTCTCGATTTCTCCCACGATGTTACCAGCGTCGGGATACCAAAACTGCCTTCCAAATCGGCCAATCGGCATGTCTTTTATGTTGTATATATCGCCATAACATATTGCAGACAAGTATTCATATCGGTCAAACAGCTTCTCATAGCGTCGGTCGTCGGGTTCGATAGCTCGGAGCGGATTACGCAGGAGTCTGTACAGGTAGTCACTGACAGCGACGTTGCTTTGAGTTCCTGCTGCAACCTGGAATGTCCTCCTGAAGTCCCACAATGCTGTTAGAATCCCGGCTGCTTTTTCCTCGACCCGTTGTCTGTGAAGCGTCAGTGACGCAATAGTAACGTTTGAGAGTAGGCTGCTCAACAGGCCATAATCTTCGGCGGCTACCGCTGCTAGGCCACCCCCGTACAAAAGAAGCAGGGGGGGATAATGCGTCAGATCGGGGTCACCTACGAAATTGAGTTCCTCTATCGACGGGCTGCTTATCCATTCGAGAGATCGAATCCACAGTTGATGATGCGGGGGCTTGCCCCAACGGCAACCATGAATGAAAAGATGTAGTAGTGTGTCCACACGAGTCTCGTACTGCTCCAGGCGGTGCTTAATAGAATCCGGGGTATCTGTGCATGTTTTTCTTAGGAAGTCTTGGTCTAACACGGCTCGACGAGTTCTCTCAGTCTCCTCATCGATTAGATCGTGCAGTCTGATTGCGTGTTTATTTTCGACTATGTATCGTTTCAGAGTTGCGACAGCCACCTTGGCCGTCATTGGATGAGGCTGTGTCAGGTCGTCCAGACTAATCACCTTTTCGGTTAGCTGGGGAAAGAACGAGTCTGCCCCCGACGTTGAGAGGACTACAGCCCTCCGCAAAGCAATGAGGGGCTTTGCTAATTCAATCGGCTCGCTTCTGGAAACCCAATAGGTGGTGAATCTGTGTCCTTTGCACCGCTCCAACGCTGCTCGGAGTGCCGTGTCCCATTCAGCCGACCACCCGCACACGATTAGGCCATACTCGTCGAAGATTCGATCGAGTAGGCTATTGGTCCGATCATCGTACTTCTCCAACTCATGCGGGGCATTCTTGATGCGGGTGTCGAGGTAATCACCATGAACTTTGAATACAGTGCAGCGAGCATGGGCAAGTGGCAAAGCCCCTTCAATGGCGTCTGGTGAAGCTATCACTTGAGGCTGAACTCCCACCTCTTCAAGTGCCTTTTCCATTAGTTTATCAAAGTTAGTTGTAACAATAACTTTGATGAAACCATGTTCAACCAGAGAAGCCACTGCCCGATGAGCGGGTGTGGGAACCTTCTTTCCTTCTTCTCTTTCCTCTGGTGTTGGCTCGAAATAGGGTCTTAAAAGTTGATTCCGTTCGCTGGGGGATTTAGCGAGTTCATCTAGGAGAATAGAGTAATCAGGATCTTTCCCGAATGATGTTCTAAACCATGCTGCGGGATCTGGTTCACAGTCCTCTTTTTTCAGATGTGCCAACTTTCGAGTGAGGTCGAGGACTATTTCCCAACCTGTTGGTATTCCTGCCGACCTGGACACCCCAGAACCGAGTAGCACAGCATAGCAACCTTTGTTCGAATGAATAGTGATTGCTAAAGAAAGCATTGGGTCCATTAGCAACTCCTAGAAATAATATTCTTTCACTCCTTCAACCCCTCCACAATCAAACTAAACTGATCCAAAGCCGTTTGCAGGTCGTCGGCGATTTCCTGGGCTAAAACATCGGAATCGGACAGATCGTAGGAATCATGTCACTATTTTCGACGTACTGTTCTCCGAACAGATTTCTTCTTTGCTACCTTGGCCACCTACTTTTTTGCAGTCTTCTTGGCCACCTTCTTTTTTGGAGCTTTTGCCACTTTTTTCTTTGGAGCTTTCTTCGCAACTTTCTTCGCAGGTTTTTTCTTTGCCTTCTTGGCCGTATGTCGCTTTACTTTGTTGAGTATGTCTTTAGTGCGGATTAACTCTGCTGACGGCTGAACACCCGTTGCCTCAGCCGCTAATATGTTAGCCTCAGCGAGTGAAATGTCTGGATTATCATTTAATAGCTCTCGAAGAGCCGTAGATAGAAAAAGCTTATACTTTGTTTTGGAAGTTTTGGCTTTTAAAAGATTCAGAGCCCCTTTCAAACTACTTTTAACACTGTCAATTCCCACGGAACTCAGAATTGCTTCCAGCACCATGTTAATCTCTCCCATTTTGAAAAACCACATTCAATATAAAAACTATCCTCACGCCACCCCTGCATAAATGCTCCGCTCTTCCCCGTAATACGAATCGTAAATGTGCCGATAAATCAAATCGCATTTTGCCCTAAACAGTTCAGGGGTATATGCACGAGGCAAGCTTTCGTCCAACACCATCTCTACGGTTCGCAAAACGTCGGCTCGGGCTTGCTGCTTTTTTCGCCAATCCAAAACAAGTTTTCCTGTCTTGAGGGTTTCGAGTAAGCCCTTCGCCGCCTTTTTTACCTGATTTATCTCAGCGTCAGTCATTTCGATCTCGGGTTTGGTGAGAATATCGAATACAGCCAATTCCTCCTCCGAAAGTTGCTCCGCTACGCCACGCTGTTCCTCCTCGCTTAAATCCTTCGCAAACGCCAACAGGCGGTCAAAGAATATTTGCACATCCAAACCGCTGTTGTATTCGTCAATCAATTGTTTGAATGTTTCGAGATAATCAATTCGGCTCTTGTTTAACCGAACCATCTGTTGAATTCTCCCACTGATCCTTCTTTTGAGTTTTTCGGCTTCGGTGCGTTTCCGCCCTTTAGTGAAGCGATCTTTCAATCCCTCAAAGTCGATCTTGCCCAAATCAATAATCGAGGTTTCATCACTGTCCTTGATTTCGTAGCCTGTGGGCGAGATGGACTCATCAAGTAACTGCTCCACTCCCACCATCACCTCTTCGACGGACACTTCAGGCAAGAACGAACGTATCTTTTCCATCAATACGGCAAAACAAGCCTTGATCGGAGCAAATTCATTGGCAGCATGGTCGGGAAGAATCGCTTTGTAAAGTCGCACGACATCGTTTGCCAATAGTATAAACTGTTTTTTTAGTTCATCATTGACAATCACCTTTTCCACGGCGTCATCAACAGCCGCCACTACCTGCTTGTCCACCAGATTGGCAGCAGCATCGTCTAAAAAAGCAACTCTCTGAAATCCCGCCGAATTGATGATCGGTTCTATTGAAACACCTCGCTTCTGGCAAAAATGGTTTGCCTCGTCGATGGCTACCCGCAGTGCCTTGATCAGTTCTTCCTTGTCCTGGACTGGTGTTTCACCTTCTTTAACACCGCCGCCGGCCGCAGAACCATAGATTGCCAATGCCTTCTGCAAATCTCGGAACACCCCCACGTAATCCACGATTAGTCCATTGTTTTTCTCGCCAAATACTCGATTTGCCCGAGCAATAGTTTGCATCAGGGTGTGGTTTCGCATCGGCTTGTCTAAATAAATTGTGGAAACGCAGGGGGCATCAAAACCCGTCATCCACATTGCACAGACAAACACAATCCGAAATGGGTCGCTAGGGTCTTTGAACTTGGTTTCTAAGTCCTCCTTTATCATCCGTTTGCGATGGGTTTCAATATCCAGCCCTTTCTTTTGGAACTCTTCGACCTCGTTCTGGGCAGAAGATATTACTACCGCCATGTCAGTTTCTTCCATGAACTTGATCTTGGCTATTAGATCGGGGCGTTCCAAAACATCACAAACTGCAAGGCGTGCTTTCAGATCACCCAAATATGCCTTCCAATACTTTTGCACCTTGTCATACATTTTCACCGCAGTGAAGCGGTCGATACATACCACCATTCCCTTGTCTGATACACCCCGACCCATGAAATGAGAAACCAAATCCTCAGCAACCTTCTCTAAACGGTCGTCCCGAGTAATTAGATGGTATTCTCTGGCAAATGTCCGCTCTAGTTTTTTCTGCTGTTCCTCGTCTAAGTCGGCAGCCTCGATCAAATCTTCCAAGTCCTCTTTCAAATGCTCATTGGTCAACTGCAATTCAGGAATGCGGTTTTCATAAAACAGAGGAACTGTTGCTCCATCTTCAATCGACTGGCGGAAATTGTAAATACTGACATAATCCCCAAAGACTTTTTTGGTCTTTTCCTCTCCTGCCATCAATGGGGTGCCAGTAAAGGCTATGAAGGCTGCATTGGGTAAGGCGTTTCGCATGTTCAAGGCAAAGGTGTCGTACTGGCTGCGATGGGCTTCATCAGCAATCACGATGATGTCCGAACGGTCGGACAATTTATCATATTTCTCCCCTTTGTTGGTATGGAACTTTTGGATCAGCGTAAAAATCTGGCGATGATCCTCGGTAAGGAGTTGTTTGAGATGGTCGCCGCTAGTCGCCTGGATATGCTCTTCGGTGACTGCCCCCGTATTCTTGAAATTTTTGGCAATCTGGTCGTCCAGGTCATCCCGATCTGTCACAACCACAAAAGTCCAATTGCCTGGAACTTTACGGAGAACTTTTTGGGAAAAGAAGACCATCGAAAAGCTTTTGCCGCTTCCCTGTGTATGCCAGAAGACGCCGAGTTTGCCTTGATTATGTTGGATTTCATCCAAGGCGTTGATGGCCTTGTTGACACCTAAATACTGATGGTTCTTCGCCACCAATTTAATCAGTCCCCCTTTGGCTTCCTCAAACACGATGAAGTTTTCCACAATGTCCAGAAAACGAGTTTTTTCACACGTTCCTCGAATCATCGTTTCAAGCGACACCACCCCTTGTTCGCCTTCGTCGTTGATCCGCTTCCAATCGGCAAAATGTTCCCAACCTGCCGTGATGCTGCCGACTTTGGCTTCGCTGCCATTGGAGAGGATGATGAAGGCGTTATACCAAAAAAGTTGGGGGATAGTATTTTTGTAATCCCTAAGGTTGTGCTTGTAGGCATTTTCCAACCGACTGTGGGATTTTTTGAGTTCGATGAAGATTAGCGGCAATCCATTGATGAAGCCCACCAGATCGGCACGCCGCTTGTAAATTTCACCCGAGACCCAGAATTGTGAAGCCAAAAAGAAATCGTTGTTTTCAGGATTGTTCCAGTCGATTATTTTGACCTTTTCATCGTTTTCCTCATCTTCTTCTGATTGGAGGGATGGATTGAATCTGTTTTTCAGTAGTTTATATACTTCACGGTTCGCCTGGGCTGGACTCATCATGCTGCGATCCTTGCCCAATTCTTCGATGGCAAAGGAGATCGCTTCCGAGGGCAGATCAGGATTCAATCTCTCCAATGCCGCACGCAGTCGTGGTACAAGGATTACTTCCCCACTGGTTTCCCGCCCTAATGTTCCTTGTTCGCCAAAAGTTTCGTTGTAGCAATTGGCGGTTTCGTATTCTAAATCACTGAATAAGGCAATTGCGGGTTGTTCGACTAAGGCATCTTCGGAGTAGTTGGTATGGGAAACCATCGGATATTCCTCATGCTATGTGGCATCTTCGACAGGAGATTCGTCCACAGTAATGTCCAGATCTTCAACATCAATTTGACCAGAAATTAACTTGGGTAAGAGAAGGTCACGGGTGGTGCAGAGATTTTCATTCTTATTTGCGAGTGTAAAGACATGCTTAAATAATGGCCCCATAAGCAAGGCGAATAATTCCATGACCTTCGATTCAGGTTGAGCAATAAAATACTTTTTGAAACAATCTTCTTGAACACGCTGCCTTCCAGTTGCTCCACTCATGCTTTTAATGGCATTACCTCTGAACTCATCCAAGCGAGCCATAAGATACACATATTCTGGGCAGACTGTTCTTGATCGCAACACGATAAACTCGGTTGAACCAAATGCCACATCCCTATCAGAAGGTAAGAATTGAACGAAAGCCGTTTTCCCATTCTCTAAGCAAGGAGTAATTCGAGCAAAAAGAGTATCGCCATTTTTAAATTTAGAGCCACTGTTTCCCGTCCGCATTTCGATTTCAGATTCATCAATCAACATTGTGTTGTGTGGTACAGCACCCATTGATACAAATGGTTTTTCTCCTTCTCTGGGCACTGTCGTCCTGGGATTGATAAAAACGGCGTCCTCAACATTGACAACCTCCCACCCCTCGGGAATCTTTCCCAACGGCGAATCGACCATTTTCACCTTTTCATGACCAGGAAAACGGAAGTTGACGAACCTCTCCCGATAGATCGCCTGAGCCATTTCTTCAAGGATTGCAATGCGGCGGGTGTTGTTTTCGATCAGATCGTCGTATGCGGAAAGTATCGAGGCGATTTTACGTTGGGCGGGGAGGGGAGGAACTATAATTGGGAAATTGGAAAAGGCTGTCTTGTTGACGATTGGGGTGGCCGCTCCGCCCGCAATGCCAACAATCTCGTTTCGTAAGGTTCGGAGCAGACTATAGGCGAAGTATGGATCATGCCGTTGGGGGTTGACGATGACGCTATTGATCTGCTGATTTGTGAAACTCTCACGGCCCGTCATGCAAATCTTGCCAATCGTCGCACCGATGCATGTAAAACAAACTGTACTCTTTAGAAGCAAAAGATTCTTCTGAGTTTCACGCCCTTCTTCTGACAGGAAGCGTTCGGTCTTTATACGAACACAGTCAAAGTCCATATCAGTTGGCGTGATGAATGGGTATACTTCTCCGAAGAGTTCTGGGTGCGTCGAAGGTGGGGTCTTCCCCGTGACCACTTTCCCGAGTTGGCCTATGGTAAGATTCTCCCATCTATCGTGATTGCGGTTCATCCTTCCGCCTCCAACAACTTCGCCACGTTCTCCCCAATCCGTTCCTCCAATTCCCGTGCTTCGCTGTTCAGAACTTCTAATTCCTCATTCAATTCTTCCAGCTTTTCGGCAAAAACAAATCCATCATCCTCCCGTTCGGCTACCCCGACATAACGACCAGGATTCAGACTCCATCCCTGGGCTTCAATATCCTTTAATGTTGCAACTTTGCATAATCCCGCAACATCAACGTATTTCCCCTTTGGGAAATGTTCCTTCATCAATTTTTGGCTGCCGTTATCTGTTTCGGATTCTTCGCCACGATACAACCGCACAATATTTGCAAGAAACTCAATCTGTTCGGGCAGGAACTCCCGATGAGCACGGTCAATCTGGTTGTAAATGTGTCTAGCATCGATGAACAGCACTTTGTCCTTGCGTGGCGTTTGTTTCTTCCCCTTGTCCAAGAACCAAAGGGTGCAAGGCAGCGTGACCGTGTAGAAAAAGTTTGGCCCAATTGAAATCATCACATCCACTGCCTGGGCTTGGAGCAGTTTTTTTCTGATCTCCATTTCAGACTGGCGTGCATCGGCTGCCGAGTTCGCCATTACAAATCCTGCCCGACCGTTGGATGCCAGGGAACTATAAAAAATCTCGATCCAAAGGTAGTTGGCATTGTCAGGCTTTGGCATTCCAAAGGGGAAGCGGGGATCGTCTTTGATTTTCTCCTTGTCCACCTTGTCTACATTAAATGGTGGATTTGCCATTACGAAGTTGAATCTGCCCACACTGCCGTGGAGATCTTCATAATAGGTATTCCCTTGTCGAATGTCGCCTGAAAGTCCATGCACGGCAAGGTTCATCCGACAAAGCCGAACGGTTTCTGCTACTCGTTCCTGACCGAAGACGGAGATTTCACTACTGGGATTCTTTTTGTGGTTGGCAACAAACCTTGCACTTTGCACGAACATACCGCCCGATCCACAAGCTGGATCAAAAATCCGTCCATGATACGGCTCGATGACTTCCACAATCAGCTTGACCAGACAGGTGGGCGTAAAAAATTCTCCTCCCTTTTGCCCTTCCGCCCTAGCGAAATTGCCGAGGAAGTATTCATAAATCTTCCCAAATGTATCGCCCTCGGCATCCATTGGGATTTGGGAAAAGTTTTTGAGCAAGGCGAAGAGAGTATCGTTTTCCAAACGATTGTAAGTCTTGGGTAGCACGTCCTTGAGTTCCTCATTCTCGGCTTCTATTGCCTTCATGGCATCATTGATCGCCTTGCCTATATTCTCTCCCTCGGGCAAGGCCAGCAATTTTGAGAATCGAGCGGTCGGGGGTAGATACATGACCCCCTTGGCTTGATAGTCCGCTTTGCCGATGGAACGTCGTCCCGTGCTTTTCCCCGAGAGTTCCTTTTCGGCAACGCTGAATTTGTGGTCGGCGTAGCGGAGAAAGATCAGACCGAGGACAGGCACCGAGTATTCGGAAGATTTGAGTTTGGAATTTGCCCGCAATTCATCGGCGGAATCCCAAAGCCGTTTTTCAATTTCGCTGTGGTTGTTGGCCATGGTAAAAAATGCAGAGCCATAAAATGTAAACTATTTTGTACAATGGTGCAGATTTTAGTCCGCTACAATATGCGTTTCCAATTTGGACTGCATCACTTTGTATTTTTCAATCTTTTCTGGATAAGGGTAGCAAGCAGTCAGAAAATCAAAAGCAAAATCTTTTAGACGACGGCCAGTAGGAGTGAAGAATCCCAATCTTTCAAGATTGTGAAAACTTATGTTTGTTTGTTCAGCAGACAATTTGGTAGCCTTTGCAATATCGCCGATTTGATTTCTTGGTTCAATGTATTCGCCAGAAATCAAGGTGTCTAAAAACTTAACGTCTGCTGGTGCCATCGATTGCAGTATATTGACAAAGGCTATATGACAAAAAGAACTATTTTGAATAGAACTTGTAAGCATCTCAGCCCACCACTCTTGAAGATCGGGATTCTCGGCATCTCCACAATTTCTTAAAAATGGAACAACGAAGTCCCTCGGAAGTTGCCGAGATGATATTCCTCTGGCCTTGAGTTTAGCTGCCACTTTCTCAGCGATCTTCAATCGATTCTCCCATTGCCAATAGGATACTTGGTCGCCCAACATTTCCCCAAGTTTCTTTGTTGGAATGGAAAGTATATTTTCAATCAAGGTGCAAGCCGTGTCTAAGGGTCGTCCTAAGTGTTTGGCAATTTCTTGAATTGTATTAGGCATAATTCGAGCCCTTTTTGCCCCCTTGGGGCATCAACTATCATTCTATCCCCTACTTTCCCACAGTATTTCTCCAGCAACAGGTAGCCCGATCAAAAAACCCCTGCACAGTAAAACAGCCATTTTACCACAATGGGGGGTGCTTGCAAGCAGTCCAATCTCTGAAAATGGCAATCTATCAGTCTAACAGGAAGGTCTCCCAATCCATGTCCAATCCCCCCTGCAAAAAGGCAGCAAAATTGTTGGCGACCATTTTACGCCATTTTCTACCGAGAGACTGCCCATAAAGTCCTCGCAAGGACCAGATTGGGATGGAGGGGGAAAAGCACTAGGAGCCGAAAAGGAACGAAATGCACAACAAACGGCTGGCAGAAATACTTTACAGTCGTATCTGCCTTTGTTATATTACGGTTTAGAGATTGTCTTCACAAAATCTGAAGCCTTAAGAGGCAGCTTAGCACCCGCAAAATAGCTCGATCATCCGAGGTTCTTTACCGGATGTGGTTGGGTGCGTTCTTTTTGTTCACGAGTTTGGTCGTGAGTCGTTGTTGCTGCTGTTTCAGGAGAGCAATCCAACCTTTGATAAGGGAAACAATACGATGTTGCGGAAAAACCTTTTGATGTGGAGTGTGGTGGCTTTATTTATTTTGGTAATACATTCAAAAAGTCTTGCACAGATAACAACTACTTGGACCGGCTTGGAAGGATCGAATTGGTCTAGCACAAATTGGACGGCTGGTGAGCCAACCTCTTCTGTTCAGGCTATTCTCGACAATGGTGATACGGCAATCATCAATCAAACAGGAGAGGCTTGCGGAACCCTTACTCTTGGTAGCACGACCATTGGAGTGGGTAAGATTGAAATTTCAGGAAACGCTCTTGGTGATGGGCAATTGTTTACGCATGTGGATGAGAACATTGGTAATTACGGTACAGGTAATTTCAATCAGACTGCTGGAACAAATCATGTTGGCAATTACTTCAATATCGGCTATTACTCTGGGTCCAATGGAACATATAACCTGACAGGCCCAGGACAATTAACATCGGTTGCAACCGAGTTTGTTGGTCGTTATGGCACGGGCACATTTAACCAATCAGCAGGAACCAATACTACTCTTGTTACTATTTGGGTTGGAGCAAATTCAGGCTCTATAGGGAATTATAACCTTAGCAATACAGGTCAAGTTTCATCTGGCTGGGAGCTAATTGGCGAGAGTGGTTTTGGAACATTTAAACAATCGGGCGGAATTAACACAATTTCCAATTATTTAGCTCTAGGCTTTGCCTACAATGGCAATGGAACGTACAACCTTACAGGAGGTACTCTAATCCTAAACCAGATCAGAATCGGTTACGGTGCTGCAAAGTTTAACTTTGGCGGTGGAACACTCCAAGCAAACGGGACGCTCTCCACGACGTTACCGATGACACTGACAGGTGATGGGGGCGATGCGAATGTGGATACTGCTGGAAACACGGTAACATTAGATGGCATTCTCTCCGGTACGGGCGGACTCAATAAACTGGGAGCAAACACGCTGACCCTCGGTGCCAATAACAGCTACATAGGATCTACGACGATCATGACCGGAACTCTGGTTCTTGGCAGCACCGCAACACTTACCAGCGATGTGATTAGCGTGGCAAACGGAGCATACTTCGATGTTTTGGCCGTAAGCGGTGGATATAGCTTGGGAGCGGCACAAACATTAAAAGGATCGGGAACGATTGTTGGAAATGTGACCATCAACGGCATTCATGCACCTGGCGATTCGCCTGGCGTCGAGACGGTACAGGGAAATTACAATATGCTGGGGCAACTGCAAATCGAAATTAAGGGGACCACCGCTGGCACGGGCTATGATCAGGTGCTTTTGAGCGGATCGAGTGCTTACAATGCCACGCTCGGCGGCACGCTCACGCTCAATTGGGCAGACATGAATGGCTCTACGGATTCGACCCAGCTTTGGATTCTTGAAAACGACACAGCCGGAACCCTTTCGGGCGTGTTCAGTAATTACGCCAACGGTGCATCTTTAGGCAATTACGACGGCCACGACTGGTATATTTGGTACGGGGCAGATGCCGCCACCGGCAACCTCACCGGCGGCAATGATGTGCTTATCTCCGCAGTACCCGAACCCAGCATGATCGTCTTGTTGATGACCGCCGCATTGGGAATTGGCGTTGGCTCTTTCCAACGGAAAGGGCATAAGTAAAGCAGAGCAACAACACACCCATCAGTAAACGTGTGCTGTTTGTTGGTCTGCTCGTAGGAGTCTAACTGAAAGAGGGAGACCCATGCTCAAGCGAAACAAACTGGAAACAGTGTTACTGAAAATTACCGACAACGAATTCAATGCCGTCTGGAAGGACGCCTATGGTGATGTCCCAAGTGGTGAGCGTTCGGATCTGATTAGGGATTTTGTGGCTGAACAATACGACGAAGAGTTGGACGGCTGTATCAAACGTGCCGAATCATTTTTAAATCCCGTTCCAAAACCCAAGCCCAAGCCTAAAAATAGGTGGCTCTGTCCTCGCTAGCCAGCACGGCTTCGTCGTGCGTATAGTCGCTCTACTTGTCTGCTTCGACCCACTTGCGTAATGACACAGTAACAGTACAATTGACCAATCGACAATCGTAAGTGGGCATCAGTTCAAATAATCAGGAATTCACAAATGGCTGAAGGCATCATCAAAAAGTTGACGAACAAGGGCTTTGGGTTTATCAAAACGGAGAAGGAAAAAGACCTGTTCTTCCACTCCTCCGCTCTCCAAGGCGTCAGTTTCGACGAACTGCATGAAGGACAAAAAGTATCCTACACGGAAGGGCGGAGTCCGAAAGGCCCCTGTGCCGAGAACGTGAAGCCGATATAGTTTCGCTAGTCAGCACAGCAAGAGGTTTCATCGTGCGTATCGTCACTCAACTCGCCTGCTTCTGTTATTGGATACTGCTCACAGTCCTGCTCCTGGTTCCCAACCCAGCCGCACTAGTCCACCTGCAAAGAGTCCCAACCTTTCCTTGGGGCAAATTTGGAATTCACCTGATTGCCTTCACCATCCTGAGTGTCCTGGTACATACAACTCGGTGGCCGAAACGCTCCTGGTGGCCCCTGATCGCTATTCTCGTATTGTATGGCCTTACCACGGAAACGCTGCAACTCTTCGTACCTCATCGTACCGCTCGGGTAATGGACGCCGTTGAAAACATTCTCGGAATTGCCATTGGAGCAGGAATTTATTGGCTTGCTCGACGATTGAGGGAGATATGCCTAAAGAGCAATCTTGCTGCTGGGTCAGTGAAGCACATCGCTGAAGCGGACGCAACCGATGTGCGATAAAGTGACAGATTTGGAACGAATCCTGTCACGCCTTTCCCTCAACAGTCGGAAGGCCCGCTCTTAGTGGAATAGGAAAACATGAAAAAACGCCCTGCTATCACTCGATAATAAGCAGGGCGTTTTTATTGGCAACAATGTTGTATTGCTTTTAGAGTTCATCTATCAGTCTGGCCGCCGTCTTTTTGGCATCAGACTTAAGCTCTTTAACATCCGTCTTGGCCTCTTTGGTCACTTCCTTCACTGCTTCGGCTTCCACCTTTTTGGTATCGACCTTTATTTTTTCGACATCGACCCTGGCCTTCTCGGCTGTCCTATCAAGATCAACTTGGACCTTTTCGGCAGGCCCCCTATCGTTGGTTACCCTCTCTTTCTCGATCACTTCTCTCCTGGCTTGATTTGTATCGGAGTTGAACTTGGGAGTCTTGTCCCGAGCCTCTCTGGCATCATGGCTGCGTCCACAACCAATGCAAAACAACGTCAGCCCCATCAATACAGCTAATGCAATTCCTTTCATCGAAGAATCTCCTTTCTAGGGTTTAGTAGACTGGACCATCCTTGGTGGAACCCATTTGATGATCTATTCACTGCCCAAAATTGTACTTTTACCAACAAGAAGACTGCAATAGCAATAATTTCTAAAATTTACTAACCAAATAAACATCGCCGAGGATGGCCATTTCGCCGATGGTTTATGCACAAGCAAGTGTTTTCCTAAAATCTCACGAAATTTAAAGCTGGTTATCGTTGCTTGTTCTTGGACTTGGACTTAATGTTGTCTCAATATTTTGCTCGGTCTCACCTCATTTCTCAGCTACACAATGCCACTAAGGCGGGCCAGACACAGAAACACAAGGGCGGATTGGTGCAACGAGGGATTTTGACTCGCTCCTAGCTATCGGACAGATTTGCTTTCTCCATCTGCCTCGAACTCCGCTCGGAAGATCAACTCAACGCCTTCCGCTTCTCCTCGATAAACTGAATATGATGAGGGATGTGACGGCTTCTTCGCTGAACTAAAGCTTCCAACGTCTGAGGCCCGACCTCCGAATGGATGCCCCGGCGTTGGAAATCCTCGGGCTTCAGGGTGCGAAGAATCCGTGCCACTTGCTTGCGGATCAATTCGATCAGGAGGAGTTCCTCTTCGGCATTCCGCTGATGATAGGCCAACCGAGCGGCAAATATCTTCTCGTCCCCGCCGAACAGTGTCGGCTCGTTCTCGGCGATCA
>Ga0187866_1001464_pt1 | contig 22076 bp, 15 predicted proteins | sample June2016WEW_11_1_3_FD_133013 | JGI IMG/M metagenome (GOLD analysis project Ga0187866, IMG submission 133013) | Peatland microbial communities from SPRUCE experiment site at the Marcell Experimental Forest, Minnesota, USA - June2016WEW_11_150 | ecosystem: Environmental > Terrestrial > Soil >...
GTCCTCAGCCGCCCCGGGGCCGGCGCCGCCTTCAGCATTTTCCTGCCCCGCGCCGCCCTCCCGGCCAGCCCCCGCGACAACCCCCGCCCCGAATCTGAAGCCGCTGCCGGACGGGAGACCGTCCTGCTCGCGGAAGACGAGGCCCCGGTCCGCCGTCTCACGCGCGACTACTTGCAGCGCCTGGGCTACCGGGTCGTCGAAGCCGCCTCCGGCGTGGAGGCCCTCTCGGTCTGGGAACAGCAGGCCGGCACTATCGATCTGCTGCTGACCGACATGGTGATGCCCAACGGCATTAGCGGGCGCGACCTGGCCGCCCGGCTGCGGGCGCGCAAACCCGCCCTGCCCGTCCTCTGCATCAGCGGTTACGCCGCCACCCACGGCGGGCACAGCGACGACCTGCTCGAGGGCGCCAGCTTTCTGCACAAGCCTTTCTCGCTGCAAACCCTCGCCCAGGCCGTGCGCCAGTGCCTGGATGGGCCAAAGCCCAGCGCGCCCAACCAGCCGGCGGTGGTGGGCCAGGGCTAAGGCTCGTGCAAAAATAAATTCCGAGATTTAGCGAGGCTGCGCCTCAGACCACCTCTGGAATCCCGATTCGGAATCGGGATTCAATTCACCTAAAAGAAGCGCTGGCTCAGCGCGCTCTTGCAATCGCAGCGAGACTTGACCTGACTACAACGAGTTTTGCCGGTCAAGAACTCTAAGAACTCGTCAAACGTTGAACTTAAACAGCAGCACGTCCCCGTCGCGGACCACGTAATCGCGGCCTTCGACGCGGTAGCGGCCAGTCTCGCGGGCGCGGGCCACCGAGCCTTGCTTGACCAGGTCCTCCCAATGGACGGTTTCGGCCTTGATGAAGCCGCGCTCGAAATCAGAGTGAACGGTGCCGGCCGCTTTGACGGCAGTGTCGCCGCCGTGAACGGTCCAGGCGCGCACTTCCTTCTCGTTGAAGGTAAAAAAAGTCCGCAGGCCCAGCAGGTGGTAGGTGCTGCGGATGAGCGCATCCAGGCCCGATTCGTTGACCCCCAACTCGCGCAGGTAGGCCGGCCCCTCTTCCGGCGACAGGTCGGCCAGGTCGCTCTCCAGTTGGGCGCAGATCACCACCGTGTCGCAATGATGATGAGTCCGCGCATACTCGCGCACGGCGACCACCGAAGGATTGGCCTGTGCGCCGGCAAGGTCGCCCTCCTTTACGTTGGCCGCGAAGATCGTCGGCTTGTCGGTGAGGAGAAAGAAGGTGCGGACGATGGCTTTTTCCTCCGGGGCCAGCGGCAGGCCGAGGGTGTTGGCCGGTTTGCCGGCGTTGAGGTGCGCCCCGATTTTCTCGAGCAGGCGCGCCTCCAGGAGGGCGTGCTTCTCGCCGCGCTTGATGTCGCGCGAGAGCTTCTCCAGCCGTTTGTGGACCGCCTCCAGATCGGCCAGCACCAACTCGGTCAGCACGATTTCAATGTCGCGCACCGGGTCGATGCCGCCGGTAACGTGCACGATGTCCGGGTCTTCAAAGCAGCGCACGACCTGCACCAGGGCATCGACCTCGCGGATGTGGCTGAGGAATTTGTTGCCCAGGCCCTCGCCCCTCGAGGCCCCCTTGACCAGGCCGGCGATGTCGACGAATTCTATGGTGGCGGAGATGAGCGTGCCGACCTTGGCGACCTTGCCAAGCTGCGCCAGGCGCGGGTCCGGCACACTGACCACGCCCAGGTTGGGTTCAATGGTGCAGAAGGGGTAGTTCTCCGCGGGGGCCTTGTGCGAACGGGTCACCGCGTTGAAGAGCGTGGACTTGCCCACGTTCGGCAGTCCAACAATGCCGGCCTTTAGCATGAGCCAACTTATAGCCAGAGCCAGACCGGTGTGCAACCAAATCCGAAATTAGGTGCTGCCGCTTGCACTTGACCGTAAGCAAAGCTTACGGCATTGTCTCTCGCATGCACGCTACGATTTACGGCCGTGGGCAAATGGTGATTCCCGCGCGGGCCAATCGGAGCCAGCCTTTCATCAAGTCAGCGGCTGCTCCAGGCCTTCATTAAGTCAAAAAAATGCGAGTTCTTGGCGGATGATATATCGGCGCAGCTTGCCTCCTCCAATGACAGTGAAGCTCTCACGGGTGCCTATCTGGGCGAATTAGCCGCCCGCCACTCAATGAAACTGGCCACACTCGACCGCCAAATGGCCCACCCCGCCTCCGAGCTCATCCAGTAAGCCCCTGTCCGAAAAATCCCCGCCGGGCAATTGTCCTCGCCCTCGTCCTCAATTCTCCTGTCTGTATGGCGCGTGTGGTCATCGAGAATCTGACCAAGGTCTTTCAGGGACCGGGCGGCGTGACGGTGCGCGCGGTCCAGGGCGTCAGCCTGGCCGTTGAAGACCGGGAGTTCCTGGTCCTGGTCGGGCCGTCCGGGTGCGGCAAGACGACGATTTTGCGGCTCATCGCCGGGCTGGAGGAACCGACGCTGGGCACGGTGGCCATCGATGGGCGGGTGCTGAACGCGGTGGCCCCGAAGGACCGCGAGGTCGCGATGGTCTTCCAGCATCACGCCCTCTACCCGCACCTGTCAGTTTATGAGAACCTGGCCTTCGGGCTCAAGTTGCGGAAGTGCCCGCCCCCGGAGATTCAAAGGCAGGTGCAGGCGGCGGCGGCGGCGCTCGACTTGACCCCCTGCCTGGAGCGGCGGCCGCAGGAACTTTCCGGCGGCCAGCGCCAGCGGGTGGCCCTGGGCCGGGCGCTGGTGCGCCGGCCCAAGGTGTTCCTGTTCGACGAGCCGCTCTCGAACCTGGATGCGCCGATGCGCGCGCAAATGCGCGCCGAGATTGCCCGCCTGCACACCCGGCTGGCCGCCACGGCGATTTACGTGACCCATGACCAGGTCGAAGCCATGGTGCTGGGCCACCGCATCGCCGTCCTGCATCAGGGCGTCATCCAGCAGGTCGCCGAGCCGTTGGGCCTTTATCGGCATCCGGCTAACCTGTTCGTCGCCGGGTTCATTGGTTCGCCGCCGATGAATTTCTTCCAGGGGACGATTGTGCAGAAAGGCAACGCCCTCTTTTTCCAGCAGCAATCCCCCCACAGCGCCGCCGCCCCGGCCGGCCTCGCCCTCCGCCTCGAGGACCCTCTGGCGGCCCGGATGAGGGACTGGCCGGGCCGGCAAGTCATCCTGGGGATTCGCCCGGAACATATCGCCGACAAACTCTCCGTGCCGGAGGCGCCGGCCGAGCAAACGGCCGAAGCCGTAGTGGAGGTCGTGCAGCCCATGGGGTCGGAAACCTACCTCCATTTGGCCGGCTGCGCCCAGCCCTTTGTCGCCCGCCTCCCCGCTACCGACTGCCTGCGCGCGGGCCAGCGAATCGCCCTCGCGTTCGCCATGCGCCACGCGCATCTCTTCGATCCGGCGACGGGCGAAGCGGTCCGGTAGGCCGTCGCGGTATTCCCCCATCGCCGCGTGCGCCGCAGTCCCGCGTTTTCCAGCATTTTGACTGGGAGCATCACTGCGCAGAGCGGGAGCTCTGGGCGCCGGCGTGGGGGATTTTGGCCAGGCAGGCCCGGGCTTCGCGGCGCAGGGCTTCGCGTTCGGAGGGGCTGAGACCCAGCGGGTCGAAGCGGTAGCGGTAATGCAGGCGCAACAGGTCCTGCAAGGCCGCCCGCGCCTCCGCCAGCGTGGGGTCGGCGGCCACGCGGCCCAGCCAGTGGGAAAGCGGTTCGCTGGCTGGGCGCGCCACGCCGCGTTGGGCGAGCAGGCGCTCGAGTTGGTAGAACTCCGAGTCCAGGCCGGGCCAGGCGGTGAGGCCGGGTTGCTGCTGGCGGCGGCGGCGGCGGCGGCGGGTGCGGAAGATGATTTGATAGAGCAGCAGTGCCAAGACCGGCGCCAGTGACCAGAGGATGTACCGGCGCAGATGGCCCTGACCCCAGAAGAATTTCGAAAACTCGAACCAAAGCCCGGACCAGAGGTCTGACACGAATTGCAGGGGCGAGGCGCGTTGTTCCTCGGCCTGGACCCACGAGGCCGGCGTGGTGTCGAAGTCCTGCCAGGTCCCCGCGCGCCACACCAGGCACCAGGCGTGGCCGTCGCGCTGCCGCACGACATAGCCCCGGCCCCTGGCTTCGTGGACGGCGTAGCCGACGGCGTAGCGGGCGGGGAATCCAAGCTGGCGCAGGAGCAGGACGCTGGCGGTGGCGAAGTATTCGCAATGGCCGCGGCGGGTGCGCAGCAGAAAGCGGCTCAACGGGGTTTCGTTGGTGGTCCTCAGCCGTTCGCGCTGGTCCCAATACCCATAGCTGAATTTGCTCTGGAAGAACGCCTGGAGCGTTCGCAGGGCCTGGTCCAGGCTCTTGCCGCGAAGGTCCAGTTCGGAAATGACCTGCTCCAGCGCGGGGATTTCCCGGCTCGACGCCGGGCTGACATCGTGCGCGGCGGGGGCGGAATCCAGGGTCCGCCCCGGCCGGTAAAAGGCATCGAAGATGACCAAGCCGGGACCTGCTTTTTCAAACACGGCGCCCAGACTGTTCGTGCCCACGTCGAAGGCGAGCAGGTTTTCCAACCGCGCGCTGCCCGTGGGCAAAGGCAGCAATCCTTTGCCGCCGGGCAGATAGCAGGCAATGTTAACCGTCGCCAGGTTGGTCTGGCCGCCCACCAATACATACGTGGTGTCATTGGCGCCGTTTCGCTCGGGGACCAGCCGCTCGAAGTTTGTGTCGTCCGAGTACCACACGGGCGACTTGAAGGTGCGGTAGCTGGCCGCGCGCAGGAGGTTTGGCGCCAGGCGGCTGCCTCTGGGCTCCAGGCGGATGACGATCTTGCCGGAGCCCTTGGCTCGGCCGAGTTGGCCCAGCACGGTCCGGCTTTGGGCGTAATCGAAGCCGCGGCGCGTGAAGTTCAACAGCCAGGTTGGATTCAGGTTCGAGACGTAGCGCTGCAGGTTGCCCAGGCCGCGCTGGCCCCCATAGCCCAGGGCCACCGCCGCCACGAGCGCGGCCACCCAGAGGGCCACGCCGAATCGCTGCGAACGCCTGGACCAGAGCGCCCAGGCCAGCAGGACCGCCAGGCCCCAGTAAAAGGTGCTGTCCTCGCTGGCGTGGAAACTCGCGCTAAAAAGGCACAAAGCGAAATACGGGTAGGAGAGATCGACCAGCCGCGACGGGGGCGGGGGCAGACCCAGCTTCCGCGCTTGCTTGGCTCGCCGGCGCGCGATGAGCGAGATGGTCTCCAGGGGCACCCCCTCGCGCGAGCTGTAGGCCTGCGCCGCCATGAACAGGAAGTAAATCATCGGCAGCCAGCGAATCACCGCCGCCAGGCTGCGAGCGCTGGCCACGGCGGGGCTGCGCTGGCTCAAGAAACTCGGGTTGCGCAAGAAACCGCGGAACTCGGCCAGCCCGTTGTTGGCGTTAAAGGCATAGACCGCCGCGGCCAGCAGCAGCAGCGAACAGAAAGTCCAGATGCGATTGAAATCCCGGCCGGAGAATTCCCAGCGCGCCTGGACCCAGCGCGCGATTTCCAAAACTACCGCCAGGACGGCCCCGATGACGGGAAAACCCGCCTGCCAGCCCCAGAACAGGAGCGCCGCACCGAGCAAGCATGGCGGTGATTTCATGAGCGGGTGTTAAGGGCGGCCAGCCCGGCCTCAATCCGGCCTGCTTCCAGGACGTGGAACCGGTCAGCTTGGCTCCTGAGGGGGCCGGGGTCGAGGGACTTGCCCTTGCCCGGCGGCACGATGACCAGCACCAGCAAGGGGACGCCAAGGAGGTTGAGCTTTTCGACGAACCGGCGCCGGTCCTGCTCCCACGCCGCCAGCACGCAGATACAGCCGCTGACCACGTTGAGGTGGTCGAGCACCAGGTGTTCGAGCGCGCAAAAAGGCCGGTCCCGGCAGGCCCGCACCGAGGCCAGGACCTCCAGCATTTGGTCCGCGTGCGCCAGGCCGCGTCCCGCCGTAAAGCAGTAAGACTCCGGGCCGACGAACAACAGGTCAAGGAGCGACTCTTGGGTTTGGATGGTGCAGGCGAAGGAGGCCGCGACCGAGACGGCCTCTTCGAACACGTCGGCGTGCAGGTAATCGGTGAAGGTATCCAGCACCAGGGCGTGCCGGACGAAGAACTCGTCCTCGAACTCCTTGATGACCGGCTTGCCCGCCCTGGCCCAGCTCCGCCAGTGGATGTGCCGCATCGGGTCGCCAGGGCGGTAGTCGCGCAGGGCCACGAACTCGTCGCTTTGGCCGACGCTCGAGGCTAGGGCGACGCCGCCCTGCTGGTACTTGAGCCTGCCCGGCAGGGCGATGGGCGGCAGCAGATAGCGTTTGGGCAGGATCAGCGTCGTCTGCGGCAGCGGCACCTTGGCCAGCGCGCGGAACAGGCCGAGCGGGTCGGGGCTGGCCAGGGTCACGCCGCTCAAACGCAGCAGGCCCCGCCGCCAGGGCGTGAGTTCGACGCGGACCTCGACCTCCTGATGCGGCGGCACGGGCGGCACGGCGGCGTCCTTCACGGTGGCCGCCTTGAAGGGGTTCAGGCGCCGGCCCTGGCTGAAGCGGAACGAGCGGATTTGTTTCCCTTCATCAAGCTGGGCCGCCCTCCATTCCTGGAACGAAGGCCGCCAGTCGGCAACGTTTTCCAGCAGGGTCAGGCCCCGCTGGGGGCGGGCGCCCAGGTTTCTGACCAGGACCGTGTAGTTGAGGGGGGCGCCGGCGGTGCCGAACTTGGGCAACAGGCGGGTGGCCGAGAAGCGCGCCCGAAACGGCCAACTGCATGCGACTGCCACCACCAACAGGCCGAGCAGCAGCGTGAAGGCCTGGTAATCCACGTTGTTGTCCGTATCCATGCCCAGGCCCATGGCGGCCAGCAGCGCGCCCAGCAACGCCAGCCCCGGCCGCGTAAACCGCCGTTGCGCCCAGTGCCACGACCCCGAGCAGAGCCAGTAGAGCCGATAGAGGAGTTTGAAAATCGGGCTCATGGTATTGAAATCCGAAATCCGAAGTCCCAATCGCGAAATCGGGAACAAACCCGGAATTCAAAGGCGTGGGCTCCAGGCGGCAGCGGTGCGGCCTGCCTCTCGGGCTCCAGAGTTGTTTGCGTTCTCGGCATTCGCTTTCTGCCCTCTGCCCGCCGCCCCCTCGCCTCTGTCCTCTGTCCTCTGGCTCTCCTTCACGCCGGCACCCGGACCTTCTTGACCACCTCTTCCACCACGCCCCGGGCGGTTTGGCCCGAGAAGCGGGCCTGCGGTTCCATCACCAGGCGGTGGGCGATGACGGGGACGGCGAGTTCCTGGACCTGCTCGGGGGCGACGAAATCGAGGCCGTCAAACAGGGCCAAGGCCTGCGCCGCTTTCATCAGGGCGAGGGAAGCGCGCGGGCTGGCGCCCAGTTGCACGCCTGGCGCCGCGCGCGTGGCGCCCACCAGGTCCACCGTGTAGCGCTTCAGTTCGTCGCTCATCCGCACCTGCTGCACGGCGCCCTTGAGCGCCAGCAGTTCCGCCAGCGAGGCGCAGGGCTGCAGTTCATCCAGCGGGTGACGGAACTCCTGGGCCGTCAGGATGGCGACCTCCTCGGCCGACAGGACGTAGCCGAGGGTGAACTGCATCGCGAAACGGTCCATCTGCGCCTCCGGCAATGGGTAGGTGCCTCGGAACTCGACCGGGTTCTGCGTGGCGATGACGAAAAACAGCTCCGCCAGGTCGCGGCGCACCCCATCCACGCTCACCTGGCCCTCGCCCATGGCCTCGAGCAGCGCCGATTGCGTCCGGGGCGAAGCGCGGTTGATTTCATCGGCCAGCAGGATGCTGGTGAAGACGGGCCCCTCGTGGAAATGGAACTGCTGGTCGCGCTGGCTGAAGACGGACACCCCGAGGATGTCCGAGGGCAGCAGGTCGGGCGTGAACTGGATGCGCTTGAACTGCGCGTCAATCGAGCGGGCCAGGGCCTTGGCCAGGGTCGTCTTGCCCGTGCCGGGGAAGTCCTCCAGCAGGACATGGCCGCCGCTGGCCAGCGCCGCCAGCAGCTTCCGGGTGGAGGCCCCCTGGCCCTGCATGACCCGGGCGATGTTGGCGGCTATCTTGTGATAAACCTCCCGCGCCGCCTGGTGCTCGGCGCGAGGCCTGGTCGGCTCGGCGCCCTCAACGCCCCCTTGAGGAATCGTCGCCGGGGGTGCCGGTGAAGTCATGGCTTTCGATGGTTCTGCCCTCTCGAACATGGCGCTAATGTAGTGTGCCCCGGCGCCGGGCGCGAACTCTTTTCAGCCCTGGAAATGCACACACAGGAAGAAGCTTCTCCGGCGCCAAAAGCAGATGCGGCTTGACCGGACGCGAAATTCAGCTTGGAATCTACCTATGACGCAAAACCAGGACCACACAACCTTGTTGACCCCGTCTTTCCACACCCCCGGCTACCGGCCGAAGCGGACTGCTATATTATTATCTCTCGGCATCGGCTCGTCTGGGGACGATTTTCTGTGCGGGTGCGCAAAGCGTTTCCCCACCAATCCGCTGCGGCGCGGAGCGCCGCTTTCCAGCGCGGCGGGGGAAGGCTCCCGTTGCGGCCCTGAGGAGGGAATTCTCGCCGGACTCTGGTTGCGGCTGCGCCGCGCTAAGCAGTTATTCGTCCCCGGCCTGACCCTGGCCACGGTGTTGGCGCTGGGGGGGCCGGCCCGGGGCCAGGAGACCCCGGCCAAGCCGGCCGGCGAGCCGGCCAGGCAGATGAGCTTTGAGAGCCAGGAGGCGCTGGCCGGTTGGGCCCTGGCCGGGGACGTGGCGGTGGATGCGGCCAAGAGCCGCCAGGGCAAGGGCGGCTCGCTCAAGGTCGGCCCGGGCGGCAAGGCCCTGCTCAAACTCCGTGACCAGGACGGGTCGGGCAAGGTCGAACTCTGGGTTTACGACGATGGCGCCACGCCGGCAGACGCCAAGGCCTCGCGCCTCGGCCCGCGCTGGGGCCTGGTGCAGAGCGACGGACGCCTGCTGGCAGCCGGTATCCTTTACGCCAGCTATCTCGGCGGAAACGAGGGCTACACGGCTACGGCTTGCGACGGCAAGGATTGGTTTGACCGGTTGTTCTGGCTGGGCGTCAAGCGCGCCCCCGCCGGCTGGCACAAATGGACCTTCGATTTCGACCCCGACGACGGCCTCCAGATTTCCCACAATGACCAGGAGGTCACTGCGGTGGACCCGACCAAAACGGGCCTCAAGGGATTCAGCGCCTTCGCGGTCTGGGGCGACGCCGGCCAGGGCAACGCGCAGGCGATTTGGCTGGCCGACCTGGCCGTCACGCTGGGCGGACCGGTCAAACAGATGGTCGCTCCACGCGAAGCCGATCCTTACGCGGAGAGCGTCGTGGCGGCGGACACCACCCTCAGCCGCCCGGCGGCCATTTACACCGTCAGCAACGCCCCCTTGACCCCCAGCCTCGAGGACCTCCCGCTCCAGGAAAGCGTCTCGCAATACGGGATCACCTGGTCCTTCGCGCAGCCCGCGCGAGTCGGCCATTTCATCAACGGCGACTGGTACGTCGTGGGGCCGGCGACCGTCCGGGCCATCGACCCCAAGCCGCTCTACGGCCGCGAGATTCCCAGGCGCGAATTGGACCAGCTCGACAAAGAGCGCAAAGAGGAGCAGCGCGTCCGCAACGGCTTCATGCTCAACCCGCCCGCCCTAATGCGCGTCGCCTACGACAGCGGGGTCCGGAACTGGTTCGACCCTTCGCTCGTCCAGAAGCTGCCGGTGGCCCTCAAGCCCGGCGATTCCCTCGTCTCGACCATCAGCATGCCCAAAGGCCTGGTGCTCCACGCCCAATTGCGAAACAAGATTGAGCGCGGGGTCGAGGACAGCAGCCCGCTCCGCGCCGCCGCGGTCCTGACCTGCGTCAGCGGCCCGCAGCCGGCGGACGCCTTCCGGCCAGCCTTTTGCGACCGGCAGCAGCGCATCTACCTGGCCCGCGACCTCAAGCGCGAGCAACTGCCCGCCGCCGCCGTGACGCCCAGCCTCCCCAAGGTGCGGCAGTACGTCCGATTCACCCAGCGGCCCTGGGTCGGCACTTGCTTTTTCGGATTCGAGGAGCCGGTGGAGAACATGCCGCAATACGGGCTGGAGTACGGGCGGGTCGCGGGCCTTTCGGCCTTGCTGCTGTGCGCCGACTTGCCGCCCGAGCAGAAGGAGCCGCTGCTCATCAACTTCGTGCAGGTCGGCCTCGACCTGGGCGGCATGGTCCGCGCCGGCCATCCCGGCTGGACCGGCTGGGGCGGACACGGCAGCGGGCGCAAGCTGCCCATCGTCTTCGCCGGCCTGCTCCTGGGCGACGAGCAATTGGCCAACCTCCACAAGTCCTTTCCCACCGTCAGCTTCGGCGAAGATGAGCAAACCGCTTACGGCGATTGCTGGACCGGAGCGAAGGTCGTTTTCGCCGGGCACTCGGGCATCGACGCGGCCACGGGTGTCGGCCGCGACCGCGTCCGCGGCCAGGAGTGGGGACCTTACGAGCACCGGCCGCCCTCGGAATGGAAGGAGGGCCAGAACACCAGCGAGAGCTATCGCCGCTGCTGCACTAGTGTGGGCTGGGTGGCCCAGGCCCTGGCCCTCAGGCTCCTGCACGCCGAACCGGCCTGGGACCACGACGCCTTCTTTGATTATGTGGACCGCTGGATGGGCGAGAACGACGCGGCCTTCGTCAAAACGATCAAGGAGGCGACCGGCCATGACCATGACAAGGAATGGGCGCGCCAAGGCCAGGCCTGGGATGCCTTCGTCAACGAGATGTGGGCCCGGCACCGCCCGGCCCTCCAGGCCCCCGCCGACGGCTGGAAGCAGAAGCACGACGACACTTACTACCGGACGGCGATAGCAAGGTCGAAGCCATAGCCCGGAGCAGGGCGGGGCGCACGACGGATTCCTTCCGGCGCGCACTCCTGCCGCATAAATGTCCCGACGTGTCCCATATGCGTCAAGCCAAGCGCTCCACGCCAGACGCACCCGGGTTTGTCCCGGAGGGACACTCGACAATAGCCCGGCGTTTCAACGCCGGGAGAGGGCAGCGCTAACCTCAGCCCGTCCCGGAGGGACGGCTGAACGGGCCCAGATGAGTCTCATGCGTCCTTCCGGGACGCCGGGCTCCCTGGGCGTCCCACCCGGCGCTGAAGCGCCGGGCTATTCTCAGAAGCTCCTGCCGGAGCAAAAAACTATTTCCTGGCCCGCTGCGCCAGTGCGCCAGCGCGGCGAGCGTGTCGAAAATTTCGAGCAGCGGCTTAGCTTGACGCGTATGCCAGGTGCCAGGAACCGCATTCGGGACGCCGCACCGCCCTGCGGGGCGGCAGCGAAGAATTCCGTCTTGCGCCCGGAGAAGGGCGGGCGCCCCTTCCTGGCTTGCCAAACCTCCTGGCTCCGGCTATGAGCAGTCGCCATGAAGCAACTCACTGCGGTTGTGGCTTTGCTCGGTATGCTGAGCGCCGTTCTGGGCGCCCAGGAGGGCGCCGAGCCGCATTGGAAACATCTGTCCAGCGCCACCGGCGATCTGCCCGTCCCGGGCCCCTCGACCCAGCAAACCGGGGCGATTGTCGCGGACCTCGACAAAGACGGGACCAATGACTTCGTCCTCAGTTTTCGGCAGGTGGCGCCCGCTTTGGTTTGGTACCGGCGCACGGCCACAGGGTGGGACCGTTATGTGATCGAGACCAATTACCTCACCGTGGAGGCCGGCGGCGCGGTCTTCGACATCGACGGCGACGGCAACCCGGACCTGGTCTTTGGCGGCGATTGGCAGAGCGACGAAGTCTGGTGGTGGGAGAATCCGTATCCGAACTTCGACCCGCGCATCCCCTGGAAGCGGCATACCATCAAGAAAGGCGGCGCCACCCAGCATCACGACCAGGTCTTCGGCGATTTCCTCGGCACCGGCAGGCCGCAATTGGCCTTTTGGAACCAGGGCGCCAAAAAGATCTTCCTGGCCGAGATTCCCGCTGACCCGCGCCGGGCCGAGACCTGGCCGTTGCTCGAGATCTTCTCCGGCGCAGCCGGCGAGGGGCGGAACACCGCCTTCAAGTACCCCGAAGGCATGGCCGCCTGCGACGTGGATGGCGACGGCAAGGTGGACCTGCTGGCCGGCAACCTCTGGTTCAAGCACCGCGGCGGCAAACAATTCACGCCCATTCAAATCGCCGCCATCGGCGGGCGCATTGCCGCCGCCAGGTTCAAGCCGGGCAAGTTTGCCCAGGTCGTCATCGCCCCCGGCGATGGCGTGGGACCGCTCCGTTGGTATGAATGCCTGGGCAACCCGGAAGACACCCGCGCCTGGGTCGGCCACGACCTGCTGGAGCGCGACATGGTGCACGGCCACAGCCTGCAAGTGGCGGACATTGACGGCGACGGGCACCTGGACATCTTCGCGGCCGAAATGGCCAAGTGGACCGAGTCGGCCAAAACACCCGACCACCCCAATGCCACTGCCTGGATCTTCTACGGCGACGGCCAGGGACATTTCCGCAAGACCGTGTTTGCCACCGGCATCGGCTTTCACGAAGCCCGCGTGGCCGATCTCAACGGCGATGGCCGGATGGATATTCTGGACAAACCGTACAACTGGGAAACGCCCAGGGTTGACGTGTGGCTGCAATTACCCTAGCGAGGCTGCGCCGCAGACCGCCTCTGGAATCCCGATTCGGAATCGGGATTCGGAATCGGGATTACCCCGAAAATAGCCGCGTGACGCGTTGCAAAGGAACAAGAGCGTCATTTTCATGCGAAGTGGTATCCCTGGAAGGGATGGGGGATTCATTGAGCATTGAGCATTGAGTATTGGTTATTGGTCATTGAGTCCGCAGTCCGAAAGTTCATGCGGCGTCATCCGCGGGCGTTCTTCAATAACCAACGATCGTTTTTCAATCCTCAATTCTCAATTCACCTCAAAGAAGCGCTGGCTCAGCGCACTCTTGCAATCGCAGCGAAACTTGACCTGATTGCAACGAGTTTTACCGGTCAATAACTCTAGTTCCAAGCCTAACAACTTTTCAAGGCAGGCCTGGCGCACTCCCCCGGGCTTCGCACCGCTGCCGCCGAGGCGGCCTGCCCGCCGGCAGGCAGGTGGAAGGCCTCCCTACCGCTTGGGCTGCGTCGGCACGAGCTGCACCACGTCACCCGGCTCCAACGGCACGTCTTCTCCGTCCAGCAGTTGCTTCACGTCCAGGCGCCGGGCCAGGCCGCGGTGCAGCAAGATGATCTCGGCGGGGTCGCTGGCGCCTTGGTATTCTGCGGCCACGATGGCCTTCATCAGGGTTAGCCCCCGGGTCCAGGGGACAACCGGGTTTCTGACCGGGCCGTTGATCCTGACACTTGGTCCCTGGGCTTGGGCTTGCTGCAAACGGGTCAGGGCTTCCTGCTGGCCGGCCAGGTAGGCGACGCGGGCCTGGGCTTTGGCTTGGGCTTTGGTGACGCAGCCGGCGAGGGCACAGGCCAGCCAGAGAGCGAGGGAAACCAAGGCCGCGGCCCGCACCGTCAAGCTGGATATTTCGCAGCGCGGCAGGCAGGCGGCCTTCGGAGTTTGGATTTCAGGTCGAGGCGATGTCCGGATGCTTCTGACCCCGCCCGTAAGTATTCGGGTCAGGTTTCTTCTCCAGTTGCCTGGCCTCCAGTTCATGACTGCTCCCCGGGGCGTTTGAGGATTCTTCCAAACTCGCTGTCGGCAGGCTCGATTTCGATCCGGGCGGGGTGCTTGGGGGCCGGGAGCGACGGCGTGGGCCCGGGCCTCTTCTCCGGCCCGGCAGCCTTGGGCGTGATGGGGAAGGCCGGCAGGCCCGGGGCGGGCGCCGGGGCTTCGGCCGACTCGCTGTCCGGCGCCTCGGGGCTCTGGCCGGGGATGGACCAGTTCGTGCGGTTGTCCAGCCAGTTCCGGTAGCGTTGGAAAGTCCACATGCCGTGCTCGGCGCCGGTTTCCAGGGCGGAGATGATTTTGAAGAAATCCCGGTTGCGGATGAAATTCTTGACCGCGTGCGAGGCCATGAGGATTTCGCACTCTGGCACGCGGATCTTCAGGTCGGCCCGGAAGTGCAGCCGCTGGGAGATGACCCCCAGCAGGCAATCGGCCAGTTGCCCCGCCACGCTGCTCTGAATCTCGGCCGGGAAGGCCGAGACCACGCGCTGGAGGGCCTCGGCGCAAGTGGCGGAATGGACCGTGGCCAGCACCAGATGGCCGGTCTCGGAGGCGCTCAAGGTCAGCCGCATAGTTTCCGGGTCCCGCATCTCCCCGACCATGAGCACGTCCGGGTCTTCCCGCAAGGCGTCCAGCAGCGCCTGCTCGAAACTCGGCGTGTCCCGCCCCACCTCCCGCTGCCGGATGTAGGCCCGGCGGGGGCGGAAGGTGTACTCGATCGGGCTTTCAATGGTCACGATGTGCCGCGTGTCGGTCAGGTTGATTTCCTGGATCAACGCCGCCAGGGTGGAAGACTTGCCGCAGCCGGTCGGACCGCTGACCAGGACCAAGCCATGGGTCGGGGTGACCAGCTTCTTGAGGTCGGGATGCAAGTTCAACTTCTCCACCGTCGCCTGGAAGGTGGCCAGCAGTCGAATCGCAAAGCCCACCCCGTGCGAAGTTTGCAGGACGTTAATCCGGCAGCGGACGCCATGAATGGTCTTTGAGAAATCGAAGGAGCGCCGCTCCAGGAACCGCGCCCATTGTTCCTCGCCGATCGCGGCCCGGGCCATTTCGAGCAGGACTCCGCCCGCGATGGGCTCGCCCACCGTGCGGAGCGCGCCGCGAATCCGCAGCGCGGCCGGCAACCCGGCCTCGAGGTGCAAATCGCTGGCCCCGTTATTCAGCGCCAGACTCACCAGTGCATCCAAATCCATGCCCAATCCTATCCTTGAACAGCGGTTCTGGCAAAAAGTTCCGCTTGGCGCAGCGGCGCTCTCCTGGCCGGGCGAGACTCCTGCCGAGCCCGACCGGTCACCGCCGCCTCCCAACGGCAGGTCCACCGCCCCAGCGTCGCGCGCAAATCCCGGATTCCCAGCCGCCTCTCCGCCTGCGCGCTGGGGGGGCTCTAGTGCTGGTGCCCCGGCGCAAGCAGTTCCAGGCAGTGGGGGATGGCGGCGGCCACGAACCCGAGGCACTCGACCGCCCCGCTGGGCTTGCCCGGCAGGCAAATCACCAGGGCCCCGCCCACCACGGCCGCCAGGCTCCGCGAGAGGATCGCGTGCCGGGTGGTCTTGAGCGATTCCGCCCGCATGACCTCGCCGAAGCCGGGCAACTCGCGGTCGGCCATCTCGCGCACCGCCTCGGGCGTGAGGTCGCGCGGCGACACCCCCGTGCCGCCGGTCGTCAGGATGAGTTGGCAGCCGCCGGCAACCTGCTGCCCAATGGCGCGCTGAATCTCGAGCCGCTCGTCCGGCACCAGCGTCTCAGCCGTCACCTTCCATCCGTAGCCTTCGGCCGCCTGCTTCACCGCCGGCCCCCCTAAGTCCGGGTAAACCCCACGCGCCGCCCGGTCCGAAATGGTGATGATGCCTGTGTGAATTGTCAGCATAAGCGTGAAAACGTTAGAACGTGAAAGCGCCAACCCGCAAAGCGTCAAGCCTGACTTGGCACGTAACAGGCGCCGGCGGTATCGCCAGAGGGCCAACTTTCCAGCGCCTTTTACGACCTGCCTCCCCCCGCTTTTCTGACCCTTCAACCCTGCAACGCCGCAACGCCTCAACGTTCAATCAACGCACCATCAACGTTTCGTCTTCGACAGCAACTTAATGCCGCCGATTCGCATCGTCTGGTCGACCGCTTTGCACATGTCGTAAATCGTGAGCGCCGCCACGCTGACCGCGGTCAGCGCCTCCATTTCGACCCCGGTTTGGGCGGCGACTTTGGCCGAGGCAATAATCACGATGCGGTCGCGCGCCTTGGGGATCTGGAAATTGACCTCGCAATGGGTCAGGGGCAGGGGATGGCAGAGCGGGACCAGTTCGCCGGTCTTTTTCGCCGCCAGGATGCCCGCCAACCGGGCCGAGGCCAGGACGTTGCCCTTGGCAATGGTCTGCGACTGGATCAGGTTCACGGTGGTCTTTTGGAGGCGGATTTCTCCCCGGGCCGCCGCCGCGCGCAACATCACCGGCTTCGCCGAAACGTCCACCATGTTCGCCTCACCCCGCGCATCGATATGGGTCAAGTTCTTCACTCGGATGGCCTTCGGACCTCGGCCTTCGGACCTCCGCCTTCAGACCTCGGCCTTTGGATTTCAGATTTGAGATTTGAGATTTGAGATTCCAGATTTCGGATTTCGGATTTCGGATTTCGGTTTTCGGGCTTCAGCCCTTCGTCACCGTTTCCATCCACTGTTTGACGACCGCCCGCATCTGTTCGGCGGCGTTGAGCTTGGGTTTCACGTGTTTGAGATTGTACCAGGGCAACATCCCGAGCAAATCGGGCGTCACGAGGATTTGGCCGTCGCAATCCGGCCCGGCGCCGATGCCGATGGTGGGAATGGGAACGCGCTGGGTCAGCTCTTTGGCCACGCGGGGAGTCACCAGTTCCAGGACCACCGCGAAGGCGCCGGCCTTGACCAGGGCGTCCGCGTCGGCCAGCAAGTCCTGGCGTTCGGGCTCCGTCTTGCCTTTGACGCGGTAGCCGCCTTCCTCCAGCACATGCTGGGGCAGCATGCCCAGGTGGCCCAGGAACGGGATGCCGCTGGCCACAATCGCGCGAACCTGCTCGCCAATCCGCCGGCCCCCTTCGGCCTTCACGGCCTCAGCGCCGGCGGCCGCCAGGCGCTTCGCATTGGCCACCGCGGCTGCCACCGTCTCGCAACTGTGGTACGGCAGGTCCGCCGCCAGCAAGGCGCGCGGCTGCGCCCGGGCCGCCGCCCGCACGTGATGCTCCATCTCCGCCATCGTCACGCGCGTCGTGTCCGGATAGCCCAGCACGACCATCCCCAAGGAATCGCCCACCAGGATCAACGGGATGCCCGCCTCATCCAGCAACCGCGTCATGGGAAAGTCGTAGGCGGTCAGCGCGGCAATCTTCTCCTGGCGCGCTTTCATCGCGCCGATCATCTCAGCAGTGACTTTAACCCCTGCCATAGCTCTAGCATCGCGTCCGCGGATGAACCGGACAAGCAAAAACCCGCCAAAAGTCCCAATACAGCCAATACAGCCAATGCAGCATTTGGCGCCCCGCCCAAAGCCTGCTATAACCAGCACCAGGTGAATGCCAAACTGACAGCGCCGCTTCGCTTCGCGCTCGGCCAGGAACCGGTTCCTGCCCGTTTCCGCGCGCGCCAGCGGTTTTTTCAGTTATTTCCACTTATTTCCACTTAACGGCCCGTTGCCTCAATGACGGTAAGTGGCGTCACTGACGCCAGGAGGCGCCGGTGACAAAGGGGCGCCCCTGGGCGTGCGGCGCTTTGCGCCGTCTGGAGTTTGGCAAAAGTTGGCACGCGAGACGCCTGCCCCACCAGGCGACAAAAGATTTGCGCCAGCCCCGGAAAACTCTTATGCCTCATTGAGCTATGAATCCATTCACTCCAACTTCACGCCGTCAATTCCTGAAGACCACGGCCGCGGCCGCCGCCGCGGTGGCCGCGCCCACGCTCATTCCCGCCTCGGCCCTGGGCGGCGCGGGCCAACCGCCGCCCAGCGAACGCATCAACCTTGGCCTCATCGGCTGCGGCGGCATGGGCACCTCCAATCTCACCACCTGCGCCCGTTACCCAGATGTCGTCGTCACCGCCGCCTGCGACGTTTGGGATGCCCGCCTGGAGGCCGTCACCGAGCAGTACAAACCCGCTTGCAAGGGCTACCGCGATTACCGCCAGATGCTCCAACAAGCCAGCCTCGACGCCGTCATCATCGCCACGCCGCCCCACTGGCACACCTTGCTGGCCATTGCCGCCTGCGAGGCCGGCAAGGACCTTTACTTGCAGAAACCCATGACGCTGCACCTGGCCGAAAGCCTCGCCGTGCGCAACGCCGTCAACCAGCACCACCGCATCTGCCAGATCGGCACCCAAATCCACGCCGGCGAGAACTACCGCCGCGTGGTGGAATTCATCCGCTCCGGCAACCTTGGCCCCATCGGCGTCGCCCGCACCTTCAACGTCATGAACCAGCACCCCCAAGGCATCGGCACCAGCACTCAAAAGCAGGCCCCGGAAAGCCTCGGCCTGGACTGGAACTTCTGGTGCGGCCCGGCCCCGCTGCGCGAGTTCAACCGCATGCTGGCGCGCGACGCCTACTATCACAGCTCCTGGATGGACTACAGCGGCGGCTGGACCCCCGGCATGGCCCCCCACATCATCGACCTGCCCGTCTGGGCCCTCAACCTCGGTTTCCCCTTGAACACCAGCGCCGCGGGTGGCCGCTTCATCCTCAAGGACGACGGCGATGCCTACGACCATCACGAGGTCCTCTGGCAGTACCCGAACCTGACCCTCACCTGGATGTCCTCGCTGACCAACAGCTACGGCTTCGACCTCCACGGCGAACCCAAGCCCCAACGGCGCCTGGGCATCTATTTCCACGGCGCCAACGGGACCATGTATGCCAACTACGAGATGTTCAAAATCGTCCCCGAGGGCGACAAAATGAAAGACCTCCCGGAACCGCCCCAATCCATTCCTTCCTCTCCGGGCCACGAACGCGAATGGCTCGACTCCGTCAAATCGCGCCAGCAGCCGAGCTGCAATCCAAACTACCACGTCAAGGTGGACGTGCCCATCCAACTGAGCCTGCTCTCTTTGAAACTCGGACGCTCCATCCGCTTCGACCCGGCCAAGGAACAAATCGTGGGCGACTCCGAAGCCACCCGGCTCGCCGTGCCCAAGTACCGCGCCCCGTGGAAATTCCCGGCACACTACCTCAAGGCTTAACGCGGCGGAGCCGCAACCTAGAGCGAAGCGTCAATTCCTGCGTGGGAAGAGCAACGTGGGCCTTCCCCCGCCGCGTTAAATGCGGCGCTCCGCGCCGAAGAATCAGGCCTCTCCAAAGGAAACATGCCAAGACATTCACGCAAAAGCGTGGATGTTGCGACCAAAGACTCTAAGAGCGCCCCCTGGCTTCGAGGTTGCCTGGCGCGGCGCAGCCGCCGCGGAGGCCATCTGCTCAAGGCTCACACCTTAAAGTTCTTGAGGGGCAAAACTCGTTGTAATCAGGTCAAGTTTCGCTGCGATTGCAATCCCGATTCGGAATCGGGACTTTCAGGTGAATTGAATCCCGATTCCGAATCGGGACTCGGAAAATCGGTTTCGACAGTGAAGGCCAAGCCCAAAACTAGCTTGCCCGCAACGCCGAGTTTCTTCTCAGCCTCCAAAACAGCGGAGCGGATTTCCTCTGTTGTGATTGCCCGAACGCCGACCGCTTCACGGTTGGGATACTGGCGCTGGTGGCGCAACGGGAAAGGGAATTGATTTCAGAGCGGACCCGTTTGGGATTGGCCGCAGCCAAGGCCAAGGGCGTCAAACTTGGCAATCCAAATCCCGAAAAGGCTTTGGCCGCAATGGTGACGGCGAACAAATCCGCCAAGGTGGAGTTTGCCGCCAAGGTGTTTCCCGTTATTGAGGAAATCAAATCCGCTGGTGTTCAGACCCTCCGCGGGATCTGTGATTGTCTGAACCGCAGGGGGATTGCCACCCGCAACGGGAAAAATTGGTATCCGGCGACCGTCCGCAACATTCTCGAAATCCAGACCGCCTAAAACACCACCCGCCCGACACCGGCTGCCCGGTGTCGGGCATCAAACGAAAACGACTATGAGAGAAACCATACGCAATGGAAAATTGGAAATCATCGGTTATCGTGAAGCCGGGTCAGGCAATCGGGAGATGCTCCGCGACAAGACCGGCCGCATTCTCGGACGATTTGAAACCGATACAGGCGTTACACGGGAGGCCAGTGGAAAAATCATCGGTCGCGGTTCAAACCAACTGCTCCGCCTGCTTAAATGAAAAGCCCCACCGGTTTTCGGGACCAGTGGAGTTTTGCTGACTGGTAATTCAGTGCCGCCGGTTATGCGGAGCCACCCGTAGGCAATTACCGGCTCAACCGATAAAACTGCTGTGTGCCGGAGATTGTATTGATAGCTACGGTCTGCCCGCCGATGACGACCGGCTTCGGAGAAACGGGAGTCCAGACCGCCGATGAACCAAGGTTTGTGGTGGACTGCAAAGTGAACCCGGCGTAATTGGTCGGCCACGTCAAAATCACGTATGATTCGGAAGGAATGATTGTAAGTTGCGGGTCTGGCACAATGGTCAGCCGGAAAACGGTACCCCAGCCAGGTCCATTTCCATAGGCGAAAGTCGTGCCATAGAAACTGCCGTCGCTGCCCTGCACCAGAGCGGCCTCTGGCCATCCGCCATTCGTGCCGTTGTCCTTGTCGAACCAATACAGACTGGTCAGCGCCCCATTGGTGCTGATTCTGAACACGGTGCCAAAGCCGCAGCGACCGTCCATACAACTATACCGGTCGCAAGAAGTCGTGCCATAGAAACTGCCGTCGCTGCCCTGCACCAGAGCGGCCTCTGGCCATGCGCCATTTGTGCCGTTGTCGAACGAATACAAACTGCTGAACGCCCCATTGGTGCTGATTTTGAACACGGTGCCATTGCCGAGGGCGCAGCCTAGAAGGGATTCATCCTCTCGAGTCGTGCCATAGAAATAGCCATCGCTGCCCTGCACTAGCCCACTGGGGTAAATGCCACCGCCGTTGAATAAGGAATACAAACTGGTCAGCGCCCCATTGGTGCTCATTCTGAACACGGTGCCATTATCGTTCGTGCCGCCCCCTGCAGTCGTGCCGTAAAAATTGCCGTCGTTGCCCTGCACCAGAGCGGCAGTGGGATAAGTGGGATACCCGCCATCACCGCCGCCGGTGAATGAATGCAAGGTCGTCAGCGCCCCATTGGTGCTGATTTTGAACACGGTGCCACAGCCGTTCGTGCCGCCGCGCCAAGTCGTGCCATAAAAATTGCGGTCGCTGCCCTGCACCAGCCCATTGGGATTGTTGCCATCCAGCCAGTCGCCATTCGCATTAGTAATCGTGCCGAAAGCATAAAGGGTCCTCAGCGCCCCATTGCTGTTGATTTTGAACACGGTGCCCCCGTTGTTAAACTCGTCTCCATTCGTGCCGCCGGAGCTAGTCGTGCCATAAAAATACCCGTCGCTGCCCTGCACCAGAGCGGCATAGGGATATGCGCCATCATTGCCGCCGGTGAAAGAATACAAACTGGTCAGCGCCCCATTGGTGCTGATTCTGAACACGGTGCCGTAGAATACGACACCGTCTCCGGAAGTCGTGCCATAGAAATTGCCGTCGCTGCCTTGCACCAGAGCGGCAGTGGGACATACGCCATCATCGCCGCCGGTGAATGAATAAAGGCTGGTGAAGACCACTGCGGCCTGTGCTCCCCAAACGGGCAGTATCAAAAGCAGCAACCGCAGAGGCCCAAGCGATGAAGTGCAGATACGGCCCGTGAAACCAAAGGTGATTTTCAGAACTCCGAATATGGCTCTTGTTGTTTTCATAGGCATTTTCATTGTGCCCGGAAGCGACATGTCCATATCCACCCCGGTAAGCCTCATGCCCACCGGGTTTGGGCAGCCGCACCCGGCAGCAAATAATGGACCTTAATTGACCACTGCCATTTTCCACCTTTTCTTGTAGGGGTGCAAGCAAGACCTTTCGGTGGATGCTGGCCTGAATGATAGGGAAGGTGGATTTACGCCGCGGTTGAGATTTGGCACGATGACGCGGGAGTTTTGGCCCATTCGGCGAGGCAACCCGTTCAAGATACGATGGCTGGATGGTCAACCGTCAGCGGTATTGACGTTCATCACGAAGAGGGTGCTGAGTTGGGCCGGATTTGCGTCTGGCCCACTTTGGGGGGAAAGAGAGGGAAACGGTCAAAGGTTCGTTTCAGCCCATAAAACAACGGTTTTCCGGCTGTCCAATCAATTGTAAATAGTGCCCAAGTACCGCGCCCTGTGGGAATTCCCGGCACACTACCTCAAGGCTTAACGCGGCGGAGCCGCAACCAAGAGCGAAGCGTCAATTCCTGAGTGGGAAGAGCAACGTGGGCCTTCCCCCGGCGCGTTAAATGCGGCGCTCCGCGCCGAAGAATCAGGCCTCTCCAAAGGAAACATGCCAAGACA
>Ga0187866_1001467_pt1 | contig 22031 bp, 16 predicted proteins | sample June2016WEW_11_1_3_FD_133013 | JGI IMG/M metagenome (GOLD analysis project Ga0187866, IMG submission 133013) | Peatland microbial communities from SPRUCE experiment site at the Marcell Experimental Forest, Minnesota, USA - June2016WEW_11_150 | ecosystem: Environmental > Terrestrial > Soil >...
ATCGCCTTGAAGCGGATCGCCTCCTGCGCGGGGGGAGTCAACGAGCGAAAATCGGGATGTTTCACGCCGCCATGCTGTCATAACTCCGCTCATATGTAAAGTATTTTATGCTCCGATTAATAACTTCTATAGCGGCGGTGAAATGCCATTACAACGGCCGCACCCAAAAGTCCAAATACGCAAGACGAAGGTTCCGGAACGGCGGTAAGCGCAATTGTCATGTCCACGCCAACAAAATGGCCATAAGTAGATGTAGCATGGGTCGTCCACTGGACAACATCACCTGCAGCGACCGGTATTCCCCCGAGGTTTTCTCCGGGCGCAAGGTTATTCGCAAAAGATGCCGCTGTGTCCGTCCGGTAGGTACCATAGATCGTAGAGCGATCTGCGACGACCGTGCCGTTGATGGTTAGCTGCCATGAAGCATCTCGACCGGCGAAAAAAGCTCCATCCCAGGTTAACCCGGAAACATCAATGGTTCCGGCTGAAGGACTGGTCCATGTGATCGAATCGTCGCCTCCAAACGAATACGCGTGAACCATGATGTCGCCCGCATTCCAATCAAAGCCAGTTCCAATATCCCAAGCCCCGCCGGAAATATCCGCTCCCATGATGATGGAACCATCCCATGACCAGAGATAGCCCCAGCCTTGTCCGAGGGCACCTGAAATTGTCTGCGTAATTGGCGACCCCGCAAGGTTGTATGACCAAACCCCATTAGGGTTCTGACTTGTACTGAAATCACTCATCAGATTGTAGATCGTCGTGCCTGCTGACGCAGCCCCGTTCGACAAAAAGCCCGCAATCACCGCCGTTGCCAATAGGCACCGTTTTGCGAACTTGCTCTTGATGAGCGGAAGAGTGGTATTCACCGGAACCTTTGGGTTTGTTGTTTTGTTTGGTTTACCTTCAAACTGATAGGAAATTGGTTGTTTTTTGCGCGTCGCATGTATTCAGCACACCGCGGGTGAAGGCGAATTAGTTTTTGGTCCCACTCACTGATACGCGAGTCTCCCCAATAGATGCCGTGCTGTCAAGTGGTAAGTTTTGCCGGTTTGCCGATTTCGCACCGGATCTAACGTGCGACAGGAGAAACGGTTAGCTGCCACAGATGCGACGTCAGCGCAAGCCGGTATCGCTGACGAGCACGGGATGATGATTCGAAAATGGGTGATGAGGGCATTATCACCGTCGCCCGTGGCGCGATTAAATCGGACAAGGCTTCATCGGTTAAACGACGTTGTTCTCCGCGAAGTCGCCTGGTCGCGACGCGGGAAAATCGATCGTCATTCCCGCTCCTGGCTTGGAAAGACCCGGAACTTGTTTAAGGCAGAAATACAGCGCGGTAAAACCGTTGAGGAAAGACGGGGTAATCCGCGTCTTCGAAAGCGAATGGTGAAGCGTTTGTCGTGAGTAACACCCAATTTACCAGATTCGTGGACGCCTGCACTGAGTAATTGAATCCGGGGACTCCGGAAACCCAGAATACGAACTGGTTGTCGTCTGAAACGAACCCATCAGACAACGTGGCCTCTGCCGAGGCGTAAACCGACAGGTTTGCCGAACTGCTGGTTACCGAACCAAAGTTGTTGGTTACGACTACCGAGTAATCCCCTCCATCATTGACCTGCACATTGGTGAGAACCAGACTCGCCGTGGTTGCCCCTACCACATTCCCGCCATCAGTCAAATTGGTGCTGTCCTTCATCCACTGAAAGCTCAACGGCGGCGTCCCGCCTGCGATCACCGTGAAGCTCGCATTCGAACCTGCCAACATTGCCGGGGCATCCATTGGTTGAGTAACGATGAAGGGCTGGTTCACAATCAGGAACGGATCGCTCAGACCGATGTGATTGTTGTCATCGTCGGCGCGCAGGATGGCGTTCGTTGCCAATTCAAGGATGGTGATGTTTCCATTCCATACGCCGTTGACAAAACAGCCGGAATTTGTAGGAGTCATGGCCACCGGATTTTCCACCGTCAATTGAATATCCGAAACCTGCGAGTCAGTATAAGCCGTTGGCGTCGAGCCGGACCAGGTCAATGGGTCCCCAAGAGAAGTGTCCCCATAGCGAAATAGCAATCGATCGCCACTTGTGGAAGTGATTCGGGACGATCCGTCCGAACTTCCGGTGGTGTTGCGAAAGCTAAAGTCGATCATCAAATTATTTGTACCGTCATAAAAGAACGCATTGGTAAATTGGAATGTGACCCATCCCGCAACAGCGATGGTTGTATTGCTCTGGTAAACCGTGGTCCACCCGGTTGCCTCCCAGATATTGGACACGTAACTGCTGAGAGTGGTTGGTTTCATGCGGATTGTCCAATTGTTGAGGGTCTGGCCAGGCAGGCCGTCCACCTTGATTGCGAGTGCCGTGAGCTTGGCGGGGCCACCAAGCTCACTGGCCAGATAGATGTACTGGCAGCGATTGACCGGGAGTTGCGAAACCAATAACAGTCCACCAGACTGAGTGTCCCCGCCGATTTTGATAGACGGGCCGGAAACGAATGCGCTCAACGACACCGCATTGGTGAAATCAGTCAGTGTCTGGTTGAAAACATCCTGCGCCGTAATTGTGACCGCAAAGGGAGCTCCGGCCGCCTGCGGGGATGCAAAGGGACTCCAGGCGAAATGGTCCAGTTGGGCACCGGCGTTTACGGCGGAAGCTATCCAAAAGATCAGCAGCGCCGCCAAAGACGGAGTTCTGTTCAGTCCCTTCACAAGGTATACGAATACCTTACCTGCGACCTCCGCGAGACTCAAGGAAAATCGTTTGCGACCTGATGTGGTTTTTGATGAATCCATGCCGTCATGGCTTCACTATCTGCGCTACGAAACGGGCGCCTCGTAGCTTGCCTCGAAGATTGTCGGCACGGAAACAGAGCGTGCGCCGAAAAATTGCCGTCGTCAATCCCCGCGTAAAGCTGCGCCACGTGGCAGGCCCCGTAAAAAGCTTTCCGCCTCACGCGGCAGGCGGCGTAAAAAATCCATCACCCTCACGCGGCAGGCCGGGGACAGGTGGAATTTCTCGTTGGCCCGAAAATCCCGCGTAAAAGGCTCCGCCTCACGCGGGAAGCCGCGTAAAAGATCGTAATCCCCACGCGGCAAGCTGCATAAAAAGGTTTTTGCCCTCACGCAGCGAACTGCATCAAACCCGGCTGACATGGCAAGACATTAGCACCAAGCCGGCATCGCCGACAAGCACAGGAATTGTTTCAGAATTGGTGGCGACAGACAATACGCCGGCCACGGCGGCGCTCAGAAGGGGACGACGGGCAACTTCGGGGATCGCCGGCAGCCCGTCATCCAAGCGTATCTGCTGCGCTTTCCCTAAATGCCAGCGACAAAAAAAATCGGAATTATCCCCTTCGCATAAGTAAATGCGGGATTGACCCGCTCGCACTAATTTACGAACATATTAAGCATGATTCAGGTAGTCTTACTTTGGTTAATTGCCTTCTTGGCATCAATCATGGGGGTAATTGTGACCATTTTTGAACCAACGTCCAAACCTGCGAAAGTGTGGTATATCGTGATTTTTCTTATTATCGGTATAGCAGGTTTGCCAATTTTGATTTGGCAATACAGAGCAACCGAACAAACGGAGCAAGAGAACAAAGACCGGATTAGCTATTTCACAAATCAATTGCATCAAAGCAACCTTAACGTCTCAAATCTGCAAACAGAGGTCGCCAGACTAATACACGACTTTTCTACAAACAGCACAATCCTGCCTGCCGTTCGGTTAGCAATTCTTGATGACCAGCAGGAAAAAATTGATATGCAAAAAAGTGAACTTCAGAAACAGGGTGCCCTTATTTCGGTGTCTCTCCCAGATATAGCTGCAATCAGAGCCGAGCGGGAAAATCGGCGTCGGTTACAGGAACTACAAGAAAGACAGGAAGAGATTCAACGCGCCAAGGACGAAATCAAACAGCAGGAAGAACAAGCCAAGGCACAAATAGCGCAACTGCAGGAAGAACAAAAGGCAAAGGCGGAAGCTGCCAAAAAGGAAGCGGAAGAAACCGAAAAGTATTTGGATATTTTTGATTATGCTATAAGGAGGCTTCACACGGTGCTTGTTATATTTTCTAAAGACAGTGGCGAAAAAATAACTTCGGATTTTCCTGAAAGCTTGCCATCCGCTTATCATTCTGGATTTGTAAGCAATGGCCATCTAGTTATAGGGAAAAACACTATGGGCATTGGTACAAATGCGGCATGGAATTTCGTGGTTTCGACTGTTAATAAATCCAGACTCGACCAAAACTATCCAAACGAAGCTGTTAAGCGGGGATTTCAGCCGATACAACCTCTCCCTTTTGCACTTGAAATTAGAAGTAAAAGATGGCCGTGGCTCGGCAGTCCAATTTTAGCAATAATCCCGTATGATGATTGTGTTTCAATCAAATTTGGCACAGCACGTAAATTGGTTATCAATGACACTTTAAACAATGTTGATTACAAGACTAATTTAGATGCAGCGATAACTGCATTGCTCGACTCACTAGACGAACGCTGGCCGCTACCCACTAATAATAACCCGCCAGCCAAATGATAAGACTCAACCGCCACAATATTATGCATCTCAAAGAAGCCAGAGAAAAAAATAAGATAGCGCGGTTCATCAAGGAAAACGAAAAGCGTTATCTGGTGAGTCATTCTTGATGTTGTTCACCAGTTTGGAGATGCGGTAGCACTTCCAAACCATGTACCCCACGCAGAAGAATGCAAAACCCATCATAGGCAACAACCCGAATATCAATATCCGGATTAAAGCCAGATACTTCTCGAAAAGAGAAACAGAAACAAACCCACCCCCTCTCACCTGCATGTCATCCCAATAAAACAGGAAAACACACAGAGAAAAAAGAATCGGCATAATTCCTAAGACGACACAGAAAAGCATCGTCCAGATTAGGTCCCTCGCTGGAACTTTTTCATTTTTCGCGCTCATATTTCTCCGATCTCATTCCACAACGGTTGAAGGTCAGGGTCATCCAACGCCATTGTCCTAATATCCTTTTTACCTGCCAGGTCAATCGCCTTTTTCAGCCATTGTAGCGCTTCTTTCAAATTCCCAAGCTGACACGCGTAACACGCCAAGTTGTAACGGATGATGTATTCGTCGGGAAATTTATCCACCACCGGAACCAAAACATCCCACGCCTCTTTCGTGCGCTTCAGTTCGTGCAAACTGAATGCCCAATGAACCCAACCAAACGGATTTTCAGGCAGTTGCTCGGAAATTGCTCGCGCAATGTCTGCGGCCATTTCCCATTTTTTGGCTGTTGCGTAAACGTGCCAGCGAACGAGCAACACGTCGGGATGCGCCCGCATCAGGGGAGTGATTTGCTCCAATTCTTCATTCGCTTCGAGCCAATTCCCAAGCCCAAGCCAGCCCTGTGCCGCGTCCATGTGGCGCTGGTCGCTAAGTTCTAGCTTTTTCATTCTCATATTCTCTAGCCGGGCTTTATACATTCCGGTGAATCATTGCGGGCGTTGTTCACCAGCTTAGAAACACGGTAATGGCCCTAAACGGCCACAATTTTTGAAAGATTGGCTCTAGCGTCACGTATTTACTACCAAATTTTGAACAAGGTTTTGCCCGGTCGTAACCCGACCGGCTTATTTGTGTTGCAGGCCGGGGGGGAACATTGGGAAATCAATTCAGGTTTGACCTAGCCCAATTGAATGCCGATTTGAATGCTCTGAAGAAATGAACACTCTGGCGAAAGGTTGAACATGAAAAAGACCGAAACCACCAAGACCGACACCGATCTGGCGCGGCACATCATTGAGTTTGATCCCGAAGTTCCCGCCACGCACGCCAAATGGACACTGCCACAATCGGCAGTCATGGCGCGGGCGACGATGAATCCCATTCCGTGGCCGTCGGGTCTCGCTCCGAAGCCCCAGCCGATTTGCAGCGCACCCAAGCCGGCTGATGCGTTGCCGGCCTGCGATTATCTGGTGGTGACGTGGACGGTGGCCGAAGCGCTCGCTTTGGCAGACATACTGACGCCGGGATACGGCAGCAAAAGCGATTGGTACGACTACACCAAAGATTATGCCTCCACCTACAGTCCCCTCATCCGCATGGGAGCACCCGCTTCACAAAGCAAAAGACTGGGCAGCTACTTTGTAACCAAAATCGGCGGCAAGAAAGTGCTGTGCTTCAAATCCGAACTGCACATGAGCCAGGACGGCCCCAAACTGCCCATCAAACCATTGTGGAAACAGTTGATTGCTGAAACCGGGGCCAAACTGGTCATCACCACCGGCACAGCCGGAGGCATTGGCAGCGCCATTGAATTGGGCGATGTGGTCATTGCCAAGTCGGTGCGGTTTGATTGCACCAAAACCTTCAAGAATTCGGCATTTCACAATGCCGTGTACAATTGCTCGACCGTAAAAAACCAGTATCTAAAAACTGCGGTCCATCAATTGATGCCGGCCAACACCAATCATCTCCCCAATCTCTCCACCGCTAAACGCGCGCCCAATGTCTTTACCCATGCCACGGGTTCAATAAAACCGCTCGACGTCGTCACCACGGACTTTTTTGCCTTCGACGACACGAAGGGCAATTATGGATTGCGAGGGCTGGGTTCGGCGGTGGAGATGGGGGACGCGGTTTTGGGCTTGGCGGTGCAAGAAATCGGACTGACCGCTCCCCGATGGACGGCGATTCGCAACGCATCGGACCCGCAAATTGATGGCTCGCAAACCCTGGCCGAACAGAAAACGAACGCGGCGCAAATCTATGAAAAATACGGATACTGGACGACCGTTTGCAGCGCCATTGCCACTTGGGCGGTGATTGCCGGCGATTAGATCGCTCACTGCCATTGTCGCTTGGTCGTTGTGGTGGCAGGCTGGGCCGCGACCGTACGGAGGCTTTCTCCGCCCCTTGTCCATCCTTTCGAGGGAGCTCAGTCGCCTACCGTCGCTTCTTTCTTAACTTTTTCTTCGCCTGCCTCAACCTCTTTTTAATCCACTTCGGATCGCGAATATGAACTTGGTGCGCCGCTTCCTGCTCTTGTTGCACTCTTTCCCTCGTCTTCCAAGCAGACCGCTTCTCCGCTTCCAAACGTCGTGCCCTTGCTTCGGCTTCTTCGGCTCGCGTGTTTGCTGCTTGTTCGCGGCGCTCTGCCGCTTCGGCTAACCTCCACCCCATTTGAGCTACGAAGAAGGGTTTCTCCAAATCAGGCGTTTTTTCAAATGTTTCGTCAAAATCGGCGCGGTGTGTTTCCTCAGTTTCGTTCAGATAGCCTTCCTTCTGTTCTGCAAACGAGGCACGAGCCGCATTTATCGACGGGCCAAAGAACTTTTGGTATCTGACCTTGTCGATAAACGAAACACCTGCATAGAAGTACTCATTCAGCATGCACTGTTGCAGAAGATCGGGGTCGGTTGCCTCACCAGGTAAAGCCGTGAGGTATCGGTAAACGGCCTCGGGAGTCCAGCTTGTTACAAGGTCAGGTTGTATAAGATTCAGGACCCGACTCAGAGACATGAAGTATGTCCGGTCAATACCTTCCTTCAGGTCGGGTATGCTATACTGACGATTCCGCACGCAACGAATAATCTGAAAAACCTCAGCTTCTGCTTCGACCTGATCTTCTGAGCGAAAGGTCTCTAGCACGCGCCGCTTTGCTCGGATAGCGTCCGCAAACTTCTGGATTTCAGCCCAGTCGGTACGCTTAAAACCTAAAAGCCCTTCAATTTCGAGCACAGACAAGCCCCTTTTTCCAACTTGCTCATCTAGTTTTGCCCGGGAACATCCTGTAGGACAAACGAGCTTTAAATAGTCGCTCCAAGTTCCGATTCTTCCTTCGGCGGACATTCTTATGAATCCATCGACGAAAAGGTTCAACCTCTGACGATCTTTTCCTGTCGCAACCGCCAAGAACTTAGAGGACTGAAAAGTTGCGTCCTTGCAGACACGAACAGCGTACTCAAGGTGTTGCCATGTTTCCTGAAGAAGTTTGTCAGTCGTGTAAATAGTCGCACCCAATGAATTTAATCTCTTAAATAGGTCGACCGCATATACGTGGTTGGAAGAACCAACGGCCATGAGTGGTAGCAGCACGCTTGAGTCGCATAGCCAGACTGTATGTCTGAAGATATCTCTGCGTACCCTCGTACACAAAGGATCCAGTCCGACCATGTGATACAAGAAGTAACCTTGCGATATAGATGTTAGATAGGCCTTTTGTGGCTCAGATGAATCAATAATAAAGCCGTGCGAGGCCTGAAGAAAGGCCGCTCTCAATTCGCCGTCCTCAAATCCACTGGCCGCATTGGTGACAGCTCGAAATATGTCCGACAAGTCTTCTGGGCCTACCGATTGGTCGGCGAAGACCGCGTTGGCGATTGCGATACCCCGTTTGCGAAAGACACGGACGACAGTCTCTTTGAGAAGTTGCCGTGCTTTGCTCTCTTGGTCGGCGTTTAACCCCGGATATAGGCTTTTCAAATCGACAATGAACTGGCCATAAGCTTGGTCTTCTTCCAACACGCGCTTGGCGAAAACTTCTTCGACCCCTTTAGTACCTTTTTCACTTATCCAGTAGGAATTCTCTGATTTTTCAGCAAGTCCTTTTGCTATCAAACCTTCGAGAGCAGTTCGCGTGAGGTTGGCGTTGAATTCGCTACTCATGACAACCGATTTCAGTGGCGCTCTTTTCATGAGCACGTCGATTGAAATCCCAGGCTTCGCTATTTTGGCGAGTGCTTGGAGAATCAGTGGGCCCACGTATTCTGATGGATCGGATGCGTTTTGTCTCTGAATATCATGCAAGCGCCTAAAAATTAACAAGGCCGCGGCTGCTTCTGCCTCCTCGGGTGCAGGGGGTGGCGAGAGAGCATCCATTCTCTTGTTCCACGGTGCAATATAAAGGTCGGCAATGGAAAGAATTCTACGCAACTGGCGATGCTCGCCGTTAGAATCGTGGTAACTTGTTACCGCGATATTGTACCTCTCCAAGAACTCGCGTTTATCTGCTGGATTAAAATCAGCGGTAATCATGTAAATCGGGTGTTGGGGGCTAGCAGTCTGTTTGGCAGTCTCCAAGATTAACTTTAAATCGAAATCGGATAGACTGTGGCCAATAATACAGATGTCGAACATCTCCATGATCTGCCGCAACTTTACACGGAAATACTCGCCTTGTGCAGTTGCAGACAATCTGTGGTAATCCGACGAAGTCAAAATCACTTCGTCAGGGTGGTCGAGATCAGAATGGAGCTTGACAATCACATCTTTGATGCCGTCGCGTATAGGATAAAAATCCTCGACTCGATTCCTTAGGGACGTGAAATAGCGCCCTCCGAGCTTCAGCCTGTTCTGAAGCTCGTTGTCGAAGTTGGTCGTCAGATAACAGCGAAAAGGCCACTTCACGAGGAAATCGTAAAGGCGCGATTCCTTACCAGGTTCTGGCACAAGATACTGTTTAACGATTGCGATCAGCTCTTTGCGCCCACCGGCATCGAGTTCGGCCTGCCGAAACAACTCGGGAAATCTTTCATGCTGGAGATACCGCTCATATGAAGTCTTATCCTTAATGTTTCCGGTTTGAAGCAGATGCCGGTAGGTCTTGTTTGCAAGGTTCCTCCATGTTGGGTATCCCATCTCACAGGACGGGCCTGAACCTACGAGGGCAAAGCAGTTACCCAAATTAATTTTCCAGATCAACCGGTCATCAAGCATATTACACCCCGAAAGATGTCATGGCGCGGAGCTTAACAAACGAACCGACAAGGGGCAAGTCTGTCAAAGCCCTTGAAGTTACGGCACGGCAAGCCGCAGCGAAACGGGTGTGCAAACGAGCGCGAACCTAATAAAGTTGGCCAGCGGGAATGATTTGGGCGATGAGGGCATTATCACCGTCGCCCGCGGCGCCTTCGAACAGGACAAGGCAACCTGTCTGTTTGCCACCATGCCTTGTCCGCGATGTCCTCTCCGCTTTCACTCGGTCGGCGGCAAAATCTTCGGTCGTCGTCCGGGCGTGTCTGCTGCACGACCCTGAATCAAAGCTGGTTTCATTTGACCTGAGACAATACCGCCGCATCAGCATCGGTCGGCGCGGTTAATTTAATCACACGTATTTTAACCAAGCCTGTTTTAATGGGCTTGTTGGGGTCAACCGATAATGCAAATTTGTCAGGGTCGTGCGCCATCGTTTCGCGGATTTCTTCCGGCGTCATTTTTAGGTATTTCGTGCCGGCTTGGATCACGGTGTAGATGCCGAACCACGGGATGGCGTTGGTTTGTTCAATCACAAAGCCCCGGTTGGCGCTGTATTTGATGTTCAGCCCGGCCACGTTGGTCACCATACAGTTTGCCCCAATGTCGAAGCTGTTGGTGCTGGAGACGACCAGTGTCCCGACGTAACAGCCGCGCAGGATGGGGCGCGGACAGGCCGCGATGTCGCCCAGCGACAACTGGCAATCGCCATTGGTGATCCGGCTCAACAGGGTGTCGTCATAAACAAACACCTGCCGCAGGTTGGCATATTTCAGATTAAAGGCGTTTTGAGTATTCAGATTGGCCCCGGCCTTGCCCACGCCAATGGCTGACGCCCAATTGAACGGTACGCTCACGTCAAATCCGAAAGTTTTGCCCTGAAACACTTGCGGCCAGGGCGTGAGGTCGTTGGTGAAAATGTCTTCGGGCGCGAATTGGCAGCGCCGGTCGGGGCTGACGCCGTTGGTGCCATAAAACGTGGTGCCGAGTGGGTAAATGGCGCCGGTAATGGCGGCGATTTTGAATCGCGGGCCGCCGTTGTATTTGTTTAGAACGGTGGCGATGTCTTGTTGGGTCTTGAACCATGTGTCATACGATGTGGTCACCGGTAGAGGCTGAGTATGGCAGCCCGTGAGCAAACAGGCTGAAACTGTCAAAGCAGATAGTAGAAGTGTTTTCATAGATGAAGGCGGCCTTTCCCGTATTTCGAGAAAGGCCGCCGGGGCTGGGTGCATAGGGCAAACTATTTCGCCGGTGCTGCCTGCGGGGTTGCCGCGGGTGTTGGTGTTGGCGGTGTCGGTTGAGTGCTGGCGTGCCCGCCGCCAGTGTCCACGATGATCCGGGCGCGTCTCCATGCTTCCTTGAAACGGTTTCCGACGTCGCCACTGTCGAATTGCATAACCAAATCATCCATATCGCTCACCAGTTCGACGAGCGCGGCGATGTCGGTTTCAACTTCCCGCAAGAGTGCGCCGCGGTTCGCAATCTGGCCGCGCGGGCTGTTCATCACCTTGCTGAAAGTGTTGATGGCGGCAGTTAGCGCGGCTACGCGATCGGCGGTGATGCCACGGTCAGCCGCGCCGGTTTCGCTAACGACAGCATTGCCGATGTCACGAATGGCGGTGGCTTTGTCCACGAGTTCTTGCGTCCGCAATCTCACGATTTCGCTCCTGTTCACGTTTACTTTGCCGAGACGGTCGAGGTCACCGGCCTTTTTCAAATGATTCGCTAAAGCGCGAGCGAGAACATAGGCGGCATCTTCGAGGGCGGATTCCGCCGCAGCCTTGGCGTCACCACCGCCGCCGGTGGCCGAATCGGCTTGGGCGGCTTTGGCGGTGACCGCGCCGTAATTGGTTTGGAGGTTGGCCAGATCCGTGCCGAAATCGGCAGGCGGTTTGCCGGTCCAGACGGGTTTGTAGTCGTTGCTATTGGCCACATTTAGGCAGGCACCGACCATGTTGAGCAGATTTTGCAGACGGATGTTCATTTACTTTTTCCCTTTCCCTTTTTTTCCCGTTTCCCGGGGTTTTGTGTTATACGGTCATTGTTTCCGTTACGGCGGTCGCACGTATGTGAACGACACGAACGAAACGACGAATACAACAGTAAGACGCGGGAGAATTAACAGTGCCGTAATACCTGTCAAGCATGCTTTTTCTGTCAAAACGGCCTGAAATGCCCAAAAACAGGCTTTTTTTGGTCATTGCAGGACTGCGCCTGCCTGTGCGGAGACCGTAAATGGCGATTTCTCGACTGTTTGCGTGAATTGCACGCGTGTCGGCAGCGATTGCACGGTTGTCTGCGTGAATTGCACGCCTGTCGATGGCGATTGCACGGTTGTTGTTGGCGATTGCACCCCTGTCGGCGGCCATTGCACGACTGTTGGTGGCGATTGCACGTATGTCGGCGGCCGTCGCACGGCTGTCGATGGCGATTGCACGGCTGTCGGCATCAATTGCCGGGACGCCGCAGACCGCTGGTGAGAGTTTGCGCATCAAACTGGAAGCGTTAGATGAGCGGATCAATGACCGTGTTCTACTCTTGGTAAGCCGCAAGGCAATTGAATTGCATAAATTCGTTTGGGCAACGACGCTCGTCGAACCATAGAGAAGTCCCCGTGAAATGTTGTAAGCGAATTTGTAAACAAATCCGATTACCAGGTCCACGTAGTTCGACGAAACCCTTATTTTTCGGGTTGTTAAAGGCGGGAAAGCAAGGCCGATACGTCCACACCGAACCCGCGAGCGAGTTTTTCCAGAGTTGAAAGGCGCGGATTTCTGCGCAGGCCCGATTCGTAGAATTGGTAAGTTTTGACCGACAGGTCGCACCGTTCGGCTGCCTGCTCCTGCGTCAAATGCCGAGCGGTTCGCAGTTCCTTTAACCGGGTTCTGAACCGGACCGAAATCGAGTCTTTCACGCCTGATAGAATAGTGTTTAGCCCTTGACAAAAACACTACGTATGTGTAGTAGTCGGGGAAACATCCAGAACGTGAAAACTTACATGGCAACGCTGGCTTTTGTTCAAAACTGCCGCTCCGAAGTTTTGATTAAGGCACGCTCCCTTATAGACGCACGACGCAAGGCTGACAAAATTACTGCGTTTGACGTGGATTGGAATCCCGCTGATGGCAGAATGTCCGTAGAACGTGTGGCCAAATACAAACCACGAAAAACATGTCAGCCGTAACTGTCAGTGGTGTACGTGAAGTAATTAAGCCCATGAACGGTCACAGGATGGTCCGCAGTGACATGAATGGCGTTGGCTGTGTAAATCTCGGTTGAAATGCCGTGATCGTCGGTCGCCACAAAATGGACCGGCTGGGTGCCGTAAGACCACACACCGACTCCACTGTGCACCGAACCGGTGAAATCAATCTGATCGCCGTTCGTCTGATAAACCAGCACGGGGCCGACATAAACCGCAAAACTGGCAATGGTTCCGTCCGGGTCCCAGGCGCGCGCCTTGAAGGTGGCCGCAGGATTTTCGTAAGGGAGGGTCAAATCCTCGTCCGGCAACGTCACCTCGATTTGCGGCGGCAGGGTGACAAAAAACTCCAGCGGCTCGCTTCGCACTTGAAAGCCGTGCTCTTCGGTCACGACGACAGTGATGGCATGTTCGCCCGGCGATGGTGAATCCATGACGAGGCTGGTTGACATTCCCTCTGACAATTTCACAGCGCCATCAAAGAACTCAACGTTGGTATAGGCGCCGTCGAGGATGTCAATATTTGCAGAAAGGCTGACGCTGGCATTGGTGGAAAACCAGGTCCCCGGCTCCACCCCGGACAGCTCCACCGTGAACGGCCTGACCACAGTCACGTTCACCACCGCTCGGCTGCTGAATTGCGAATCATTGGCGATGAGTTCGAATTGGTAAGTCCCCGGCTCGGAGCAGAACGCGCGGGTCGAGGGTTGTGTGGCGTCTTCAAATTGAACGTCGCCGGGGCCGCCAAGGAAAAACCAGTGCACGTTGAGGTTGGCGCCGGCTGGACGTCCATCGTCACTGACCGTCCCGCTGAGTTGAGCGGTCAGGCTGAATTGCACCGGCTGCGTGTCAGCGGTGGAGACAGTCGGCGGCGCGTTATCCGAACTCGCAAGCCAGGTGTTGGTCACAGTTTGCTTCAAATCCACGAGCGTCGCCGTGATGACGTCCGCGCCGGTGTTGGCGCCGGTGTATGAGAAACTGGCGTCACCGAAACGCGAGGTAATCGCCCGGCCTGCAGCCGCGTTGGCGCCGGAAACAGAAAAACTTACTTCGACATCGGGAAGGGGAAATCCGCGTCCGTTGGTGACCCGTGCGGTCACGGTTTTTTCATGGCCGACGGCGGCGAACGGCGTCGGCTGCGTCATTTCCAAGCTGGTGTCTGATTCAACCGTCTCGGAATAAAAGCCGCCCATGAAGGCGTAAGATTCGTAAAAGGCCCAGCCATAGACGCAGGCGCCAAACGGGACCGGCGCGGAGAGATGATGCACGCCGGGGTTTATGGGTATTTGGGCGCCGGCATATCCGCTGTTGCCAATCAACTGGAAGCAACCGGCCGGCACGGGGACATCGTCCAGCAAAATTGTTCCCGCCCCATTGGTGCGGACAGTCAGGTTGATATAGTTGTTGGTGTAAACCAGCCTGGGTGGGTCTTCGAAAGAATAAGTCGCCATCGCCGTACTCAAAATGTAATCACCGCCAAATTGTTCGAACGGCGGGATGAGCATCATGAAAGGATCGCCGGTTGTACCGTCGAAATCCGAACCGTTGGCATACTGCGCGACGAGGATGGGTTTGCTGGCCAGAATTTCCGCCGGGCCATCAATAATTTGTTCGTAAAATTGTCCGCGATCCAGGGACGCCACGATCTTGCCATTGATGGCGACACGCGTGCCATTGGTGGCAGCCAGAAAACGGAAAGTGTCTCCATTGGCCCGCGTGGCCAGCGGCATGGTGACAAAGTGACGTCCCCACGTATTCACCGGCGGAAGCTGCTCGACCAGATGATCGGCAGCGGGTGTGCTGGGCGGTATGAGGGCGCAGGCATGTCCGCCAAAAACGGCAACCGGCTTGTCCGACTGAATTGTGGTCCCGGTGAAATCGGCGTCCGAATCATCGAAGTTCATGAGGCGATAGGTTTCGCCTTGCTGTAGAATAATTTCGTAAGGAACACCCGCAACCCGGGAATCGGTTGTGGCGGAAGGTGTGATGGTAACAGAAGTAGCATCTTCGGTGGCCACCACGGCAAATTCGGTTCCGCCGACGATGTGTTCCGGATCGTACCAACTGGGCGAGTTCTGATATGCCAGAACAATGTAATCGGTGCCCAACATAGCAGTGGGCAGGGCAAGATAACCATCGGTGGTGTACGTGTAATAATTAAGCCCATGAACGGTCACAGGATGGTCCGCGGTGACATGAATGGCGTTGGCTTGAATGGCGTCCGAGACGGTCAAATCGCCCGGATCAATTTTCACTCTCGTTGATGCACCGCCACGGACCTGGAAGCGCCCGATGTCATAGCCCCCTTCACTTACATCGGCCACCGTATCCGCATCGGCACTGATGTACAGGTCGCAGCCTGCATATGGCGGGTCGTACAGCCCCGGTTCGTTGTACAGAAATGTCAGCCAAAAATCGGTGCCCCGGTTTGAGCGCGCCGCTGTCAGACGATTTGGCGGAGCCGGAAGCACGTCCACCGTGAGCGTGTCACTGCGGGTTCCTTCGGCGTAGGTGACGCGCAGTTTGAGGGTGTAGCTTCCGGGTTCGCCAAATTGCGCGATGGTAATCAGCGCATTGGGCTCGGAAAATTGCACGTCGCCCGGGCCGTCGAGCTTCGACCAGGTCACATTGGTCTTCGCGCCGCTAACCGGCGTCTGGATGACCACCGTTCCGACCAGGGATGCCGAGTTTGGCAGGCTGATGATCTGGTCCGCTCCGGCCTCGACAGAGAAATCGCCTCTCTCCGGTTCCAACACCGAAATGAGCACTTTCGATGAAGCTGACGTTGCCCCGACGTCATCCGTCGCGGTGGCGGTGATGACGTGGTCTCCAGATGCGGCATTGGTCCACACGGCAGTGAAAGGCGGCACGGCCAGTTCTGCCAATGGAATGCCATCTACCAGAATTCGCACCAGCACGACGTGTCCATCCGCATCCGATGCCGTCACATTCACGTCAATAGACTGGCCAATGATGTATTCGGTCTGAGTCGCGGGGGATGTGATCACAACCGTCGGCGGCTGGTTTTCAATAATGGTAATGTCGGAATGATTGGTGGCGATGCTGTCGTCGGCCGTCAGGCGCAACACATAAATTCCGTTGGTGCTGAAAATGGCCGAACTGTTCGTCGCCGCGGCATTTCCAAACACGACCGTCCCCGGCCCGCTTGCTTCCGTCCAGGTGCTGTTCAAAATGTTATGTGGCAACTGGTCATCGGTAACTGTCCCGGCCAGCGTGACCGTCGTGCCGAAGTTCACCGTCTGCGCTGGCCCGGCATTCACGACCGGCGGCAGGTTTTCAATAATGGTGATGTCGGAATGATTGGTGGCGATGCTGTCGTCGGCCGTCAGGCGCAACACATAAATTCCGTTGGTGCTGAAGGTGGCTGTGGTGTTGGTGGCGGCCGGATTTCCGAACACGACCGTGCCCGGCCCGCTGACCTGGCGCCAAAGGACTGTCAGCGTGCCATTGATGGGCAGGCCGTCGTCACTGGCAGAGCCAAACAATTGCACCGTTTCGGGGAACGTGTTGGTTAAGGCTGGACCAGCGTTGACCGCCGGCGGGGCATCCACCGTAACGAACAGATCATCGCTGCTGCTCAAAAAGGAATCACTGGCGAGCAGGCGCAGGCGATAGATTCCGTTGGTGTTGAAGGTCGCCAGCGTCATGGGGTTTGAAGGATTGCTGAAGGTGACGCTGCCCGGTCCGCTCACTTGGCTCCAAAGCACCGTATCCACCATGCCCGGAAAGGCGTCGAAGACAATCGAACCGGCCAGGCTCGCTGTGTTAACGGGCAGTATGATCAATTGGTTGGGCCCCGCAACGACCTGCGGCGGATCGTCCACCGGCTGGTTGGTGATGGTGATGGTCGCCGGAGCGGAATTGCTCACGCCATCACTCACCTGGAAGGTGAACGCATCGTTCCCAAAGTAATTTGTCGCGGGCAGGTAAGTCAGGTTGGGCGCCGTCCCCCTCAAGGTTCCATGCGCCGGTGGCGTCAACACCCGGTATGTCAGTGCGTATCCTTGCGGGTCGCTGCCGGTCAAGGTCACGGGCAGGGCGGTGTCTTCAAAGTTTGTCAATAACCGGGAATAAGCCACCGGCGGGTAATAAACCTGCGTGATGATCAGGGAAATGGTTGCGGGCGCCGAATCGGTAACGCCATTGTTTACCTTGAACGTGAACGCATCGCCGCCAAAATAATTTGCGGCCGGCCGATAGGTCATACCAGGTGGCGTGCCGCTCAAAGTGCCATGCGCCGGCTGCGTCAACACTGAAAACGTCAGTGCCAGTTCCTGCGGATCATAACCGGTGAGGGTGATGTTGATGGAACTGTTTTCGGCGAGGGTGATGGTTTGATTCGTGGCCACTGGAGGCTGAATGGTCTGCGGGGACGAACCCGCCCAGCGCACCACCCCGCCGCCATTCAGGATAAACTGGTCGCTGGCCGAGGTGCCAACCAGCATGGAATTGCCGTTGACAATCACCGTTCCATTTGGGGCCACAACCAGGCCGTGAACGGTGCAGCCACCGTTGAGCGTCAACCCGCCGCTGGCCACCCGGATTTGTAACCACGCCGGGTTGTTTGAAGCGCCCACACTGCCGTTGGCCGTGAATCCATTGGCCACGGTCAACACCACCGGCCCCACCACTTTTACTTTGGAACTGCCGTTCAAGTTGAGGTTTTGCAGATTATAGTTCACCGCTTGAAGTCCGCCGGCGACCCCCAGCACCAGTCCCGACCCGCCGTTGGCCGTGAAATTGCCATAGGTGCCCGGCGGCACGGTAACCTGACCGACATTGCCGTTGAGGGTGAGATTGCGGAGCGTGGCCGGGTCGCCGATGGACTGGCCAGCGCTGTTGATGGTGACATTGCGCGTGCCGGCGGGTTGGGGCGGGGCTGTCACCGTAGGCAGCGTCACCGGATTAATCCGCGTGCGTAAATAGTTGAGTGAACAATTGCCGTTGAGCGTGATTTGATAGCCCGTGGGCGAGGTGCTGCCGTTGCCCGCAATCGTGCCGGCAAAGGCGGGCTTGCCATTGACGCGCAGTGTCGGCGTGCCGGGCACGAGCAGGTCGCCGGTCATCGTGAACCCGCCGTTGAGCGTCACGCTCTCACCCAGCAATTGTTGCAACGACCTTTCAATCCGCCCGTTGCCGTTGAGGTTGGGCGCGTGGCGGACGGTGACGGCGAGGTTGGTTTGCGCGGTCTGCGCCGTGGCCGCCAGGGCCAGACTGAGGATGAAAATCAAAAGCGAGAACAGGAACGTGAACCAGCCTACGCGAAGACGCTTCGGCACGGCAGGCGAGGACGAGCCATCTCCGTTGCACTTCCGTCTTCTTCGCCTGGCTTCCGTCTGCGCACGGCTTCCGTCTTCGCGTGGCTTCGACGAGACGAGCCGACGAGACAAGTCAACACGACAAGGTGGCACCAATGCAGCGTTGAATAATTTCATACCCCGAATCCCTTCCCAAACGACGATTGTTAATGGCCCTTCGCCCTGGGGAGCCCAAGAAGCACTCCGTTGCCGCGAAAACTCCGGCCCGCTGAACGTTCAAGCTTTGCGCGCCGGTATATACTGCACCCGGCGGGAACCTGGCAAGACATACTTATTCACAAGGAGAAGGAGGTGCCGGCTCAAGGCTCGTTGGGTATGGCAGGTGCAAAAAACGTCGTCTCGAAATTCAGCCAAATGCAGAATGTAGAGGCGTGCCCCCGATTTTCCCTTACGCGACAGTGTTCGCTTTGTTTGGCCCCTTCGCATGTGGACGCCGGTTCGGCGGCGGGGTCAGGGAATCCATTCGGCGCGGTAAAACATTATTGGCTGTGCCGCCGGCGCGTTGGTATAAGTCCACACGCCTGCCTGGGGCATCACAAAGCTGGAAGTTGTCAACCAGTCAATGAGGTTGGTGGATTCAACCAGTTGATATTGGGCGGCAGGTGTCCCCCAAATGGAAACCACGTTCTCGCTGCCGCCGTTGATCCCGAGCACGGGCGTTTGAGGAGGCCACAACTTGAAGACCGCGCCATTTCCATGATCGCCACCGCCGGCGGACGCGCCGTAAAACAAGTTGTCGTTGCCTCGAACCAGGCCGCCGCGTGGTCCCAACGGCTCGGTCCCGCCACCGAAGGTTTTCAGGACGGTGTAGCTGCTTCCATCCTTGTTCAGCACGAACGCGACTCCGGTGTTATTCGTTCCTCCGAAGGCCGTGGTGCTGTACAACGCGCCGTCGGCACCCTCGACGAGGTCACCATCCGGCAGTTGGCCATCGTCGGGAGTGACGCCGAAACTATGCAGGACCTGGAAGCCGGTGCCATTTTTCTCTACCCGGAACACCATGCCCAGGTTGGTGATTCCGCCGCGGTAGGTGGTGCCATAAAGCCGCCCGTCGGCGCATTCCCGAAGGCGGCCCTCCGGACCACCGCCCGAAAGTCTCTCGGTGACGCCGTTGGTAATGCTGACCAATGTAAGATAGCCGCTGCCGTCTGGATTCATCTGAAAAATCCCGCCCGAGTTAGAGCTTCCGCCGTAGGCGGTCGATCCATAGAACAGGCCATTGCTGGCCAGGCAAAGCCCGGCAAGAGGGTAATTCAGCTCCGGACGCGGACTGAAGGTGTGGAGCACCGCGTAAGATCCGCCGTTGTGGTCTAATTGGAAAACGATTCCGAGATTATTACTTCCCCCCAGGCATGTGGTTCCATACAGGAACCCGTTCGGGCCTTCGATGAGTTGTCCCCGGGGATAGATGCCGTCCGTACCCGAGCCGAAAGAATGGAGGATGGCATACCCGCTGCCGTCATGGTTCACCCTGAACACGGTGCCGTAGTTGGCGGCACCCCCGTAATAGGTCGTCCCGAACAGCACTCCGCCGGTACCTTCTGAGAGTCCGGCCCACGGTTTTTGCCCGTCTCCGCCGGAATTGGAAAAGTGGTGCAGGACCTGATAACCACTCCCGTCTTTGTTCACGCCATAGACTGTGCCCACGGTGTAGGTACCCCCCTCCCACGTGGTGCCGTACAGGCGGCCATCGCTGCCCTCCACCAATCCGGCATAGGGCTGTCTCCCGTCTCCACCGTCGGTTCCATAGAAATACCTCAGGATCTGGTAGCCGCTGCCGTTCTGATTCAAGGTGAACAATGTGCCGGCAGTATTATAAGTGCCGCCGTATTCAGTTGTGCCCACCAGCACGCCGTTGGTTCCGATCCAAAGCGTGGCCTCTGGCGTCTGGCCGTCGGTGGAGTTCGTGAAGCTATGCAGCGTGGTGTATCCGGTTCCATTTTTGTTCAGTTTGAACACGGTGCCAGCACAATTACAGCCTTCCGTTGTAGTTCCATAGAGTGCTCCGTCCGTGCCTTCGGCCACAGCCGCTCCCGGAACTCCGTTAGTCACCGAGTCGAAATGATAAACCACGCTGTAACCGGTCCCATCCAGTTTAATCCGGTATACCGTTCCGAATCCGTACAAGCCGCCATGCCGCGTGGTGCCGTAAAAATATCCATCGCTGCCGGGCAGCAGCTCGGCGCTGGGAGATTGAGCATCCGAGATGCTGCTCCCGAACACGTACAGCGTCTGGTAGCCGGATCCATCCTCATTCAATTTAAAAACGGTCCCCACGTTGTTCGAACTGCCGACCGAGGTCGTTCCATACAACGTGTTCTCCGGTCCCTTCACCAGGACGGCCCGCGGTTGCTCGCCATCCTGGTAGTCATGCGTGAAAGTGTGCAAGAGCTGGTAATTGCTCCCGTCCCGCGCCAGCCGGTAGACGGTGCCGACATTGTTGGACCCGCCCTGGGCGGTCACGCCGTAAAGCATTCCATTGGCGCCTTCCGTCAGGCCAGCTGCGGGAACCTGGCCGTCAAAGCCGGCAGAGGTGAATTGGTGGAGCTCCTGGTAACCGCTCCCGTCTTTGTTCAGTCGGAAGACCCTGCCGAGATTTTTGCTGCCGCCGTAAGACGTCGTCCCGTATAACGTGCCGTCTGCTGCCTCAATCACTCTGCCCGGAAGCATCTCGCCCCCGTTGGCTTCGAATCTGTGGAGGACTTGATAGTTGCTGCCGTCGGTTCCGACCCGGTAGACGTTGGCGAGGTCGGGGGCGCGGCCCGCCGTCGTTCCGTAAAAGAATCCATCTGTTCCAAGAATGACGGGTGTCATGGGACGAGATCCAGCCTGCTCAGGCATGCCGAATGACTTGACCTTCTGGCAGCAAACTTCGGCAGTTGATCGTTCGACAACGGTCAAAGCCAGGACGGAGAGACAGCCACAAACGATCACGCATCGGAGTGCAAGCCGGCACCGCCAGACGCTGGCGGCAGGCGCCATGCGGACACGCTGGTGAAGCGATTTCATGGAGAGCAGAGCCGTGATAACAATTAACCCCCAGGAACTGCAAGCTAAAATCCCGTTCCCTTTCTCGGAGTCAGCACCAGACAAACCAGAGAGACGCAACGGCATTCCTGCCTCGGTTCCCGCGTATGCACGCACTCAAACCGGAGTCTTGATCCGAAACGTCCGGGTCGCCGCGCCCCGTCGCAGCTGAAATTTCGCGGTCCGCGGGGACAATTTGCGCCGGGGCGAAAAACGTCGTCTCGAAATTCAGCCAAATGCAGAATGTAGAGATGTGAGCCCGATTTTCTCCTGAGAAATGTCTCCAGCTTCGCTTCCGGCCCGGCAAACAATTCGTCGCGCAATTTCAGGCGGTGGAATCGGATATACCGCCGGATCCAATCGCAATAACACCGTTCGGTGCGGATGGAAACTTGAACGGCTTGGGAAGCCGTGAAAGGAATTTAGCCGGAGGCTAAAGCCCTAATGGGGTGAGGTGAGCGGGAGCGAGCCGAATCAACTGCTTGATTCGCATCACTTCCCGTACCTGGTCCAACAATTTAAGCTTGGGATTGGGGATTACCTTGCCCAATACCCCAACGCCCGACCCGTGGAGTCCCTTTTGACCTTGACACGCCCATTCTTTACCCATAGCCTGTTTTCCCAGAGAATAATCCATTAAGACCGACTCAATGTTTCTCGGCTAATATCAACTTAGCGTGAAAAGAGTCAATGTAATTAAATAGTTAG
>Ga0187866_1001468_pt1 | contig 21999 bp, 16 predicted proteins | sample June2016WEW_11_1_3_FD_133013 | JGI IMG/M metagenome (GOLD analysis project Ga0187866, IMG submission 133013) | Peatland microbial communities from SPRUCE experiment site at the Marcell Experimental Forest, Minnesota, USA - June2016WEW_11_150 | ecosystem: Environmental > Terrestrial > Soil >...
AGGACCGTGATGTCGCTTTCAGGGATGGAGGAGGAGAGTTGAACGAAGTCCCCCGTCACATACTCGGCACGTCCAGCCAATCCCGATGTGTGGGCAAACTGTTTCGCTTGCTTCAGCATTGCGTCTGACAGATCGACGCCGAGAGAGTGGCCCGCTCCTTCTTTGAGGAGCGTGAGGTGAACCTGTCCAACGCCACAACCGATATCGAGCACCGAACTGCCACGCAGGGGCTCCCGCTTGATTCCCTCAACGAGGTACTTCTGAATGCGGTCAAGTTTCCCTTTACGGAACCGTTTGGCGTATGACCCGGACCAGCGGCTGAAGAAGGCCGATGTTCCGGAGCAATCCGCACCTGCTCTGCAACAAGAATCCATGCGTAATCTTCCTTAAGCCAAGGGTAATGCAAAAGAGGCGTTGCGGAACTCAGAGGACGAAATCCATCTCAAACATCTCGTAGTGCGAGAGATGCATGCCGTGGCGGTCATAGGTACGTTTTGCACGATCGTTGGTCCGTTCAACGTAGAGCCTGAGACCGCACACGTCGCTCTGTGACTTTGCCAGTGAGTGGACGTGATTGAACAATGCCCGGAACACGCCGGAGCCGCGGGCACTACTCTCGACATAAACACTCTGGATCCACCAAAACGTTCCGTTGCGCCAGTCGCTCCATTCGTATGTGATCATCATCTGGCCGACGACGACGTTGTTCAATTCCGCCAGATAATAGACTCCCTTCGAAGGATCGCGCAGGAGAGATTCCACACCTGCTTTCAGCAGATCTTGATTGAGTGTTCTGTGCTCGGTCTCCTCGGCTAATCTGCTGTTAAATTGAACGATGACGGATGTATCTGTGATCGTCGCTTGACGGATGGAGGCAGCCATAAGGATAGCAATTGACAGTAATTCGAAAAATGATTTTCTTGCTAGGGAAGAATATAGAGCATCGCTTAGAGAGAAGCAATCTGCGGGTAAACGTGTTGTCCGCAGACACCTTACCGTAGCCGTCGCCGCACATTCCCACCATGTTCTGATGAGGTCTCCCATGAAAAGCATCAGAATCCTTCTGCTCGCTCTTTTCACTCTGTATTTCACGAGGATCGAAGCTCAACAGCGTGAGCTGGAAATTGTCTCAACCTCTCCAAAAGGATCGATTGCGATGGCTGATCAGTCGCAAACGATTGTCGTTTGTTTCAATCAGCCCATGGTCCCCCTGGGCAAAGCAATGCACGACGGGGATTCGGGCCCCCTCATCATGGAACCGAACGTGCAAGGCAAATATCGGTGGATGAGTACCACGGCGATTGTATTCATCCCCCAGAGCCCACTCACAAACGCAACAGAGTATTCGGTTCGCGTCCCAGCCAGGACACAATCGTTGTCAGGAAAAAGGCTCCGCGAAGAATACGTCTGGCAGTTTGAGACTCCAAGGCCAGTGCTCGTCGGCCACTCGCCGGCACGCAATCAGCAGTTCGTCGAGTTGAGACACAATGTGCTTCTCACGTTCAATCAGCGGATAGATCCCCAGGTCGCCTCTAAGTTCATCTCGATCGTCGAAACAAGAGGAGATACCACCCGGTATCCATCGTTCACTGCGCGCCGCGCCCGCGAAGAAGAACTCACTGGCCAGGTGCCCGGAGCTACAATCGATCGGAGCATTGTGTTGGTTCCCGCACAGCCATGGAAGCACAAGACCTCCTACACTGTCCGGTGCAGGGCGGGACTCCAATGTGCTGAAGGTCCGCTTGGAACCAGTGATACCTATGAGTTCAGTTTCACAACGTTTGGAGAGTTTTCGTTTCGCGGGATCAAGAATCAAGACGGATTTCCCCCCACCAATCGTTTAGTTTTGTCGTTCTCAAACCCTGTCTCAGTGCAGGAAGCTATCGATCACCTTCAGTTCAATCCTCCGGTGAAGAAGAAGGAACGCGGATACAGCTATGAAACAGATGAAATGTATCTCGATTTACCCCTGCGACCGGTAACGGAGTATCAGGCAACATTTACAAAAGGATTCAAGGACAGATTTGGCCAGGAGCTGGGGGGTGCCACGTCATTCAGGTTTCGCACAGGACCTCATACCCCGTTCGTGCGGATGGTTGCGGGAGCCAGCGTGGTGGAATCATATGAGTCTCACCGATATCCGGTTCGACTGATGAATGTCGACTCAATTTCAGTCCAAATGACCAGGGTAAATCCTGACCTCATTCTGCAGATTCTCCAGCAATTGGATTACAACACGAACAACAAGCTGGATTGGGAACAAACCGTGGCCCGGTGGGGGGATGCGCGTGGAAGCGGATCTGATGCGGTGGTCTCCTCCGCACTTTGGCGGCTGAATCTAAAAAGGGACAAGGAGACTGTAAAACCGATTGAATTGGATAGTGTTCTTGGAGGACGGTCATGCGGCCTGGTGCTGGTACAGGTGGATGATCTGTTTCCAACCAAGGAGAGAAGATACCTGCGAGCGCTGCTTCAGGTGACCAACCTCGGAATTACATCGAAGTTCTCCCCCGAGAACAATCTCATCTGGGTAACAAACCTCAAAGACGCATCACCGGTGGAGGGGGCAGAGGTGCAGATCTGCGACGACAGAAACCAGGTGCTCTGGCAGGGGAAAACCAACGCGGCTGGTCTGGCATCGAGTCCAGCACTTTCAACAAACGTGCGTGTGGAAGAGAGAAGAAGGCTGCTCCACGTTATTGTGAGGAATGGAAATGATGTGGCTTTTTCGAGCTCCGACTGGAGTGATGGCATCGAGCCATGGCAGTTTGACCTGCCCTACGAAATGAACGGGAGCTCGGGAGTATTGAAAGCCAGTCTATTTACGGATCGGGGTTTGTACAAGGAGGGGGAGCGCGTTGACATCAAAGGTGTCGTACGCGTTCAGAACGAGGGTACCTGGAAGATCCCGGAGGAGGGGCGGTTCCGCCTGGATATTCGCAATCAGCGCCAGGAAGTTGTATACAGCTCCGATCAGCGGCTCTCTCCTTTTGGAACATTTGCTACCTCTCTCAAAATCGAACATTCCTCATCGCTCGGATCCTACGACATGATTCTGCTCGCAAGGAAGGAAGGGAAAGGCAATGATGAGTGGGAGGAGGTGGAACAGGGAAGCTTCCGGGTTGAAGCATTTCGTCCCGCTGAATTCCAGGTGGCTGCGCAGATCGACAAAAAGGTTTATGTCGTCGGCGACACTGTCACGGGGTTTCTGAAAGCGCATTACCTTTTTGGTGCACCAATGAAAGGCGAGAGCGTGAAATGGCGGGTGTCCGTTTCCGATATGGCGTGGAATCCCCAAGGCTATGAAAGTTATCTCTTCGGTCCGATGATGTGGCTTTCGCGCTACTCGCGGGGGAATGGGTACCGGCTTCTGGCTTCAGGCTCGAGCACGTTGGATGAGCGGGGCATGAAAACGGAGACGTGCCGCCTTCAAGTGGGAGAAATACGTCAAACGGTCTCCTTGCTCTTTGAAGGAGACGTTGTCTCGCAGTCTCGACAGGTCATCTCCGGGCGGGCATCAACCGTTGTTCACGGCGGAGAATATTACATAGGGATTGCTCCGGCGAGCACATTTCTTGCCGAGGGCACCGCGTTGTCCTACAAACTTATTACCGTGAGTCCGGCCGGACAGCTCTTGGCGGGAAATACGGTGAGCGTGAAAATCTTCCGGAGATCGTGGCGTTCAACGCGTAAGGCTCAAACCAATGGATTATTTGGATGGGTTTCGGAAAAAGAAGACAAAGTTGTCGATTCAGTTGAAGTTTCCTCCGCCGAGAGTCCTGTGCTGCGATCGTTCATGCCGTCAGATGCGGGTTTCTATTTCTTCGAGGCAACAAGCAAAGATGCACGGGGCAATCAACTGATGACCCATGCCTATTTCTATGTGAGCGGTTCCGGCTATGTCGCCTGGGAACGGTCCGACGATGATAGAATAGAGCTTGTCCCGGCGAAGGACAACTACGCGCCGGGAGAACATGCGCGTGTGGTTGTGAAATCGCCGTATGAAAAAGCTACCGCGCTTATTTCCATCGAGCGTGATGGTATCCTCGATCATTTTGTCACCGAACTGAAGGGAAGTGCGTCAGAGGTGGAGATCCTCATTAAAAGCCTCTATCTTCCCAATGTTTTTGTCTCGGTTGTTCTGGTCGAGGGGCGCACCCTTCCCCCGGGAACCTCAAAAGAAAGCGACGTCGGCCGGCCCTCCTTCAAAATCGGTTACCAAAAAATTTCTGTGAGCCCAAAGGAAAAACAGCTCTCCATCACATTGAGGAGTGACAAAGAGGAATATCGTCCCGGGGATTCTGTCCATGTTGACATCGTTGTCAAGAATGCTCTCGGACGTGGTGTGCAGGCAGAAGTCGCGGTCAGCGTGGCCGATCTTGGAATACTGAATCTCATAGGCTATCGCCTCCCGAACCTGTTCATCGAATTTTATAACGAGCGGGGGCTGGATGTTATAACAACAGAAACGCGGTCGCACCTGGTGGAACAGCGGGAATACGGCGAAAAGGGAGGTGATCCAGGAGGTGGCGGTGGGGATGACGAACCGATGACAGCGCTCATGAACACTGAGGGTGTACGGAAGGATTTCCGCCCGAGTGCGTACTGGAATCCTTCGCTGGTAACGGATGCCAATGGGGTTGCAAGAATCCAGTTCAAACTTCCAGACAACCTCACCAAGTTTATGATCATGGGAAGCGCCGTTACCTGTAATGCAGAGTTCGGGTGTGGAGAACAGTACTTCACAGTGAGCAAACCATTGATGCTCCTGGCGTCGCTTCCACGGTTCGCGCGTATGGGAGACACTTTTGAAGGTGGAGTTACAGTGATTAACTACTCCACCAAAGAGAAAACAGTACGACTGGTGTCGATCGCCACGGGAATCAAATTGACCGGGAGCGATTCAACATGGCATCTCTTGAAACCGGGGCAGGCTTTGGAGGTTCGGCGCCCCCTCATCGCCGACCGGGAAGGGGAGGCAAAATTTGTGTTTCAAGCGGCGACCGACGATGATACCGACGGCGTCGAATGGGAAATCCCCATCCAGATTCCACGATCTCATGAAACCGTCGCATTGTTCGAATCGTTGACAGATGCACTAGTCCAAGAACAGCTCTTGATTCCTAAGGATATCTACAGAAACCTCGGCGGACTTGAGTTGACGGCAGCTTCGACCGCCATGACAAACCTTGCAGGAGGCATGTCGTATCTTTTCACGTATCCCTACGGATGTCTCGAGCAAAAGGTATCATCGATTCTCCCGATTCTTCTTGCCAACGATCTTGTCCAGGCATTTAAGTTTGAGATCTTCAAAGGGAAGGACACCCGGTCGATTGTGATGGAGACGCTGGAGGACATTGCATCATTCCAGCGGTCGAATGGTGGATTCGTCTATTGGGAGAGTCTCAAGGAACCACATCCCTACGTCTCCGCCTACGCCATGTACGCGATCATTATCGCAAAACGGAATGGTTATGAAATACGAAAAGAGATGGTCGACGAAGGACTTGCGTACCTGAAACGCGTTCTGCGCCATGAACAAATAACATGGTATGACACACCAGAAACGATTGCGTGCACGAACGCGCTTATCCTCTATACACTTGCCCTGGCCGGTGAACCTGATTACGGATACATGGAACGATTGTATCAGGATAGCAAGAACCAAGCCGGCGCAAACAAACAAATTCCTCTGTTCGCAAAGGCGTATCTCCTCAAAGCTCTGGGTGTTGCCAAGGGGAACTCGGCGATCATGCAGGATTTGTCCAGAGATCTCCTGAACCATGTCAAAGTTGCCCCGACGACCGCTCATTTCGAAGAAACAAGCACGGGCGGTATGGAATGGATATTTCACTCAACGGTGCGGACCACAGCTCTCGTGATGCAAGCGCTTGTCGAGACAGAACCTGAGAATCCGATGATGGCAAAGGTCGTGCGGTGGCTCCTGGAAAACCGACGGTCAGGCCAGTGGAGATCGACGCAGGAAAATCTGTACGTCGTTGATGCATTGAGTACATATTTTCGTGTCTATGAACGGGAAGAGCCTGACTTCACGATGCAGATGAAGCTCGAAAGTAAGACCTTGCTCAATCAGCTGTTTAAAGGGAGGTCGCTGGGTACAACAACGACGCAGCTTCCAATGTCAACGATTCTTCCCGGAAAACAATATCCTCTGGAGATCACAAAGGACGGCAAAGGCAGGCTCTACTATGGGCTCAGACTTACGTACTACCCGATGGGACCAGGCCAGGAAAAGGAAGAAGGAATGTCTGTCCGCAAATCGCTTGAGTTGCGGGAACAAGGAGCCGCCGCAACAGAACAGTTCAAAACGGGGACAGTCGTAAGAGTCACGCTCACGTTCACAACCAATCAAGATCGGAACTATGTCGTCATTGATGATCCACTCCCGGCAGGTTTTGAGGCGATCAACGGATCATTCCAGACCACAGCAAGCAATCTGACCGGCGAAGAGGAACGGGCGGAACAATCAGCGCGTAGATCATCATTTTCCTTTGATTACACCGAGATGCGCGATGACCGTGTCGTGCTTTTTGCTTATGGGGTACCGGCTGGAGCTCATGTATTCAGTTACCTGGTCCGCCCGACATCCATCGGTAAGTTTCAAATGCCGTCCACTCGAATAGAACAAATGTACGAGCCAGAAGTATTCGGTCAAACGGTCGCTCGGGAAATAACAATACGCTGATGGTTCGCCCAATAAAAAATACAACACTTCTGATCATTGTCTTTCTCGGTCTGATTGCCGGAGGGACGATATTTATCCCACTTCCCCGCGAACCATTCAAGAAAGAGGTTGTTGAATCAGTGCGGGTTGTCGATCGCACGGGCCTTCTCTTGAGGGAATTGCTCAATGACCAGCAGGGACGAGGCCACTGGCGATCGTTGGATACGATCGCATCGAGCTTCCTGCAGGCTACCATAGCCATCGAGGACAAGCGCTTCAACTATCATCCGGGAGTGGACCCGCTGGCCGTCGTACGAGCTCTGAGCGATGACATCAAATCCTGGTCAATCCGGTCGGGAGGATCTACGCTCACCCAGCAGGTGATTCGCAACGTGTATCACTCCTCGCGTACGCCTTGGTACAAAATTGTGGAAGCTTGGTACGCACTCCGGCTGGAACGAATGATGTCCAAAAGGGAAATCCTCGAACAGTATGTCAACCGAGCTCCGTATGGCAACCAGCTGTACGGTGTTGAAAGCGCTGCACGCGCGTATTTTGGAAAGACAGCAAACGATCTCTCGCTGGCGGAATCCGCCTTTCTTGCAGCTCTTCCGAACGCTCCCACTCTTCTGAATCCTTACCAGAATCTTCCGGTATTGATACAGAGGCAACGATTGGTGCTCCGAAGAATGCTCGAGCAGGAGAGAGTTGGGTCAGAAGAATACGAACGGGCTATCGTTCAGCCATTGCGAATCCTGTCCCGGGAAGCGAATTTTCGCGCCCCTCACGCGGTCGAATTGGTTCTTCGAACGGTTGATGAGTCGCATCGAAGCCCACTGATTGAAACGACGATCGACTATGCATTACAGGAGGATGTCCATTTTGCAGTGAAAGCTCGCCTGTCGGCATTGAAGAAGAAAAATGTCACAAACGCTGCTGTCATCGTCATTGATAACCAGTCGCGTGAGATCAGGGTGCTGCTTGGGTCGGCAGACTACTTTGACGAAGGCAACCAGGGACAGGTCAATGGTGCGCTTGCACTTCGGCAGCCCGGATCGGCGCTCAAGCCGTTTCTGTACGGAGTCGCGCTGGAATCGGGATATTCTCCAGCTTCAATCTTGCCGGATGTTCCCACGCAAATAAGCGATGAACACGGAGCATACGTACCGGAAAACTATGACAAACGATATCACGGCCCAGTCCGACTTCGCACAGCACTTGCCTGTTCCTACAACATTCCTGCAGTGCGAGTTCTGAACTCGCTCGGAATCGAGCCACTGTTGCAGCGACTGCATGAGGCCGGTTTTGTATCACTCAACAAACCTGCTTCGTATTACGGCTGCGGCTTGGTGCTTGGCGACGGAGAGGTGACGCTGCTCGAATTGACCAATGCGTATGCCGCGCTGGCGAATGGAGGGGTATGGAAACCAGCGAAACTGATTAGATCACTCGATCAGTCAGTAAGATTGAGGGGGGGGTCGCCATTTCAAGAGAGAGTGGTGTCTTCCGTCAAACGGATTTTCGAGGATCGGACCATATTTCTTTTGAGCGACATTCTGAGTGATCGGGCTGCGCGGAGACCCGCATTCGGCAATGCATTTCGCTTTCCATTTCCCTGCGCCGTCAAGACTGGGACAACAAAAGACTACAGGGACAATTGGACGGTGGGTTTCACGACGCTCTACACCGTTGGAGTCTGGGCGGGCAACTTCGACGGGAGCCCAATGCGGGGCGTATCGGGCGTGACGGGTGCCGGACAGATATTTTTCGATGTCATGTCACTTCTTCACCGGCGCGAGTCACCTGACGGGTTTACTCAGCCAAAAGGGCTTCACCAGGTATTGATTTGTCCACTCTCGGGTAAATTGCCCGGTGAGGCGTGTCGGAAAACAATTCTCGAATGGTTCAAGACAGGCGAGGAACCACGAGACCAATGTAGCATACATCGATTGTACCGCATCGTTGACCGCGGCAAGGAAATGATGAAAGTGTATGACATCGTCCCGCCTGAGTTCCGGACGTGGGCCGAACAAGAGCGAATACCCGCGTTGCCGCCGAACGCGAGCCCTGAACAGAATCCGCGATCATCGGAGCATTCAAACCTCAGGGGCGACAAAGGTTTGAGTGCAATACTCTATCCACTCGAAGGGGATCATTTCAAGATCGACCCGGTTCTGAGGTCGGAGTATCAGAGTATCAAGGTGTTAGGGACTGCTCCGGAAAAGGTGGACAGTGTTCTGCTGCGCATAGATCGCGAGCGCGTACCGTTCAATCCTTCGGGGACGTGGTGGACACTACGGCCTGGAAAGCATGTGATGCAGATTGAGGCAATGCTGGGAAACAAAAAACATCTTAGTGAGCCCATTTCCTTCGAAGTGGAATGATCTCTACCATCCCATGCGCCCTCTGAGTGCGTTGATGTGTGCGACATGGTGTCTCCCATGCCACGCATAGAGCTGGAGCACGCGATCAAGGTTCATCGGTCCGTTCTGCGGATGGATCAATGTTCTTGCGAACTGCTCGGGTTTCATCGATCGCAGAAAAAGCACCCACCGCGAGTGCAGAGATTCCAGCAGAACCAGCGAAGGCTCGATGGGCGAAAACTTGCCATCGGCCAGCTCAGCCCAGAGCTGCTCCGCATACGGCTTGATGGTTGGGTTCTCTTCCGTCACGGCCAGCTTGAAACGGGCATAGGCGTTCATGTGACTGTCGGGCAGGTGATGCACCTGCTGACGGCTCGTCCATCCGCCTTCGCGATAGGGCACATCGAGTTGTTGATCCGTGAGACCGCGTACCGCCTCACGAAGCTTCTGCGGTACCCAGGCAATCTGGTTGATAAGCGCTTTGCGATCGTAGTCAGTTATGGTCGGTTTCGGATCAAATTTCCCTACGGGATAGCGGATATCTGACATGTTCTTTTCTCCTTCGACTCGTGATATCAAAATCGGATTCACTGTTGATTGTATTCAAGCAGAGTAAGAGAGCCATCAAGATCTGTTACGAGCAAGCGATGGTTGTCAACGATCATCGGTGTGTTGACGACCGTTACACCAACCCGGTGAACCCACATGACTTTGCCGGAGGTCGCCTCGAGTCCGTACACCAGGCCGTTTTTCGTCCCGAACATGACCTCGCCATCCTGCTCGATCGGCATTGATGGATCGATGTCATATCCGTATCCGCATGCCGATGCCCACACCGCTGTCTGTGTCGGAGCGGCGGATGAGAATGCGACAACCGTGTCGGTCATACACCGAGCATAGACACGCTTACCATTCTCTGAAATCCCAACGCACTCACGCACCTGATATCGTTTTGACCGCCAAACGGTCTTTCCGGTCTTCGCGTCGATTGCGGTCATGAACCGGTCAGGACCGACGATGAAAATCTTCCCATTAGCAGCTACCGGCCAGCAGGCAGCTGGCGAATAAAGCACTCCAGCGTTTCCATTCGTCCATTTCCATGCAAGGGAGCCATCGCTTGCGTTCAGCGCGTAGAGGAATGTGTCCCACGCGCCAAAAATCACTTTCCCATTATATACCAAGGGCTTGGCCTCTACGAAGCCGCCCACGTTGGGGAATTCCCATTTCACTTTTCCTGACGACAACTCGATTGCTCGGAACACACCGTCGCTCGCCCCAACAAAAACGACCCCGTCGTGAATTGTCGCAGCAGCGACAACAGGCGCGCCTGTCGATACTTTCCAGGCCATCTTCCCGGTCCTTGCATCGAGGCAATAGATGTTTTTGTCCGATGATCCGATGACTATCCTGCCTTCAGCAGCAGCCGAGGTTGAATAAACGGTTGCTCCGGTTATGAAGTTCCAAAGCACTGAACCGTCCTTCAATGAATAACAGACAACGCTACCACTGCTGTTCCCAACGATTGCACGGTCAGACCACACTGAAGGGGTCGAGGCAACTGTGTAACCGGTATTCACGGTCCAGAGTGTCTTGACGCTTGCATATTTATTGTTGATGGAAAAATCGGGGCGCTGGTACGTTGTCGTGTCACGGGAGAAATCTCTGGTGCCGAGGGCCAGCGCATGCCAAGGCTTCTGCGTCGGCAGGCCGGGAACGCGTTCGGTGAATATGATCGAATCAGTTCTTATGTCGACGATAGTGAAACCTCCGGCCGACTTGTCGCCACGGAGGTTCGAACGCATCAGAACGCCCGAAATTCCCTCGAAGTCTGCAATGCGGTTTTGATGCTCGTGTCCCGCAAGTACAGCCTGCGTGTTGAAATGTTTGAGCCGTTCAGTGAGCGCAAACCAATTATCGATTCCCGGATCGAGGGGGTAGTGGGTAACGAAGAACAACGGCTGGCGTTTGTTTGAAAGAGTGGTAAGAGCCGAGTCAAGCCATCGGAGATCCTCCGGCGGGAAGTGACCGTCCCCCATTTTCATGATCGGTCCTTCATGCATGCCGATGAAGCGATATCCGCTATATTCGAACACAAACCTGTCATTTCCCCAGAGGGAAGCAAATTTCGTGCAGCCGGATGCCGACCATTTCGTGTCGTGGTTGCCTGGGATGATATAGTACGGCTTCTTCAGGCTGTCGAGAATCGCCTTCGCAAGATCCAGCTGTGCATCGAAGCCCATTTCGGTGATGTCACCTGAAAGAACCACGAAAGCGACACCGGACATCGCGTTGATCTCACGGATAGAATTGCCGAGATCGGCGGCGCCGGTCGTGCTTCCAACATGTGTGTCGCTCAACCATGCAAAACGAAACGATCCGGTCTGACTGAATGAAACGGATGTCAGAAAGCAGAGGATGAGAAGAACTGAAGTACGGGCAAAACGCTTCATGGAATGGGCTCAGGGCAATGTTATTCTGAAATGATTGCATCGACTTCAATCTCGACGAGCATGTCCGGATCGACAAGAGCCGTCACAGCGAGCATTGTCGATGCGGGACGGATATCGCGGAAGAATTCCCCGTGTGCCTTCCCGACCACCTTCCAATCGTTGATGTTGGTGAGAAAGGTTCTTGTGCGAACGACATCCTTCATGCCTGCTCCAGCTTTCTGGAGTGCGGACTCAATAATCTTGAACGCCTGCACCGCCTGGGCATATGCATCCCCTTTCGCAACGACTTTTCCGTCGGGACCAACACCAGTGGTCCCAGCGACATGAATGTATGGTCCAACGCGGACAGCTCGCGAGTACCCAATGATAGGCTCCCACGGTGCTCCGCTTGAGATTGTCTGTCGTGGCATGGCGTACTTCCTTCAAGAACGGGTTTCTCTCTTGTTCTTCTCTCCGGCTGTTCTCCGACAGATAACTTGCCCGCCGCTCTTCTTGGCGGGTCTGTCGGAAATGACTCATGTCCGACAGTTGACATGCCCGCCAATCTTTGTGGTTGGACTTTCGGACAACAAGAGTGTTCAGCTGTCGAAGAGCATACAGATTGGGTTAGGGGCGGGCGTCTTTCCTCTTCTTCAGCTGCATCCTGATTACTTCAATGACACTCGGTATGCCCGGAATCAGCACAAGCGCGATAATAACGAGACTGAAATTATTCTTGACGAAGGGAACGCTTCCAAAGAAATATCCAGCCGGGACAAAAACGAAAACCCACAGTCCGCCACCGACGACGTTAAACGCAAGGAACCGTCTGTACGTCATGCTTCCGATGCCGGCGACAAACGGCGCAAATGTCCGGATAATGGGGAGGAAGCGTGCAATGATGATCGTTTTGCCGCCGTGCTTTTCGTAGAATTGGTGTGTGCGCACAAGGTATTCTTTGTTGAGGAACCGGCTGCTCTCTTGGTGGAAAATTTTCGGTCCGACGTAGTCGCCAATCCAGTAATTAGCCGTGTCACCGAGAACTGCAGCCAGGATCAGGAGGACGATAGACAAAGGCAAACTGAGCGCCTGAATAGCTGCGAGTGATCCTACGGCGAAGAGAAGCGAATCGCCGGGCAGAAATGGCGTTACAACAAGGCCGGTTTCGCAGAAGATGATGATAAAAAGGATGGCATAGACCCACACACCATACTGCGTGCACAGATCAAACAGATGCTTGTCGAGATGAAGTAAGATCTCAAGTAGGTCCTGAAGAAAACCCATGCGATACTCCCAAGTGAACGATCAGTGAAGACAACGGCTATGAACAGGTCTGAATACAACAGGATATCACTTATAAGCCGCTTTCTCAAGGTCTGTTAGATGAAGGGCCAAAAGTTCTTTTTGGAAGTCACCTTCCACCCGGTGTATCGCCTTGAGGATTTGACCACGGCTGACGCGGATTATGCTATTGTCCGCGGACTGGTTGGTCGGTTCCCTTTAGAGTCCAAGTTCCTTCAAAATGTTCGCAGCGCCGCCGACCTTCTCGGTTACCCACAGCACATAGCGGATATCAACCGCGATCGAGCGGCTGTACGATTCGCTCCATGCGTAGTCGTTGATGGTCGCTTCATAGGCGCGGTCGAAGTTCACGCCGACCAATTCTCCATTGGCATTCAACACCGGGCTGCCGGAGTTGCCGCCTGTCGTGTCCATATCGTAGAGAATCGCGACAGGGACGTCTTTCAGTTTCGCGTTCTTGTACTTTCCGAAGTCCTTTGCCTTGTAGAGATCGAGCACCTTCTGCGGCGTTGCGTACGGATCTTTGCCCGTCGATTTCTCAACGACGCCTGTGAGCGTGGTAATTGGTTTGTAGTACGTGGCATCGACGGGAGAATATCCCTTGATGTGACCGAAGGTGAACCGGAGCGTGCTGTTCGCATCCGGAATAAAACTCGTCTTTTGATACTGCTGTTTCACATCGACGAGCAATGCCGAGAGCTTTGACAACGCTCCTTCGCGTCGCTGACGCGTCTCGCGAAGCTTCTGATACGTTTCATACATCATCTGTGCTGCATTGATAAACGGGTCCCGCATCTGCTGCAGCTCGGCAACCGGCTTCCCGAAGGACGAAAGCAGAAAGTTTTCATCGGTCAATTCGGATTGTGCGTACGCCCGATCAATTATTTGGTCGATCTGCCCCTCGGTGCGGCCTCTGAACTGGCTCTCAATGACATCGATTCGTTGATTTTCCGGCAGTTCGAGCGCCTGCATGACGATGTGCTTCAAAAATGCTTTGTCTGTCGGTTCATAATAGTTCTTCAGCCCTGCTTTAAGGTTTTGCTTGGTGTTGGCGAGGTTCCGTTCCATGTATGCCGGAAGGCGTTCCATGTCCGGTTTCTGCATTTCGATCGCTGATTCATACAGAGTAAATCCATAGCTCAGAAGCAGGGAGCTGGAGCGGAGATTGTCGAGGACAAACTCTGATATACCACGGTCTGTCATCTCCTGATAGACCTTGCCAATCTCTTCGAGCACAGTGCCGTACTGTGCTTTTCTCTGCGCATCAGCATCGATGAATTGCTGAAGGAGCTTTTCTTCCCCCTGTTTGTTTTCCGTTAGATGCAGACGCTTCATGCCGAGCAGCTTGCCGCGGTAGTTCTTCATGGTGTTGGCAAGCCCCTTGATGCGTGCGTCGTGTTTCAGGGCGATTGCGCGATCGTTCTTCCCCAGTGCCTCCATTGTCGAAATCTGCCACTCGTAGAGATCCGCGACATACGGCATCCGGACAGTCTCCTCGTATGCCATGTAATGCGATGTTCTGTGCCGGAACGTCCGGCCGGGGTAGCCGAGGATGAACGCGAAATCCCCTTCGTCAACGCCGGCGGGATTCACCTTGAGGAATTTCTTGGGGTGATACGGAACGTTGTTCGTCGAGTACTCTGCAGGAGAACCATCAGGAGCGACATAGGCGCGCATGTAGGAAAAGTCGCCCGTGTGTCTTGGCCACACCCAGTTGTCGTTCTCACCGCCGAACTCTCCGATTGAACGTGGCGGTACGTAGGCGAGCCGAACATCGCGAAGGACCGTGGAAAGGAACAAAACATACGTCTTGCCTGCGAACATTTCGGAAACTTCCGCCCGCTTGCCCGGGTATTTCTTTTCCGTTTCCGCAACGAGCTCTCTGATCTTCTTGTCGATCGCCTTTGTCCGATCGGCAAAATCCATCTTGTCATTCAGAACACTGAGCACTTCCTTTGAGACGTCGCGGTACGACTCCAGGATCCTGGCAGAGATCCCGCGGGCCTGAATTTCCTCCTCCCGGGTCTTGGCAAGGAATCCATCGGTGACGTAGTCATGATCTGTTGAGCTTGCAGCCTGCACTGCGCCGAACGCACAGTGGTGGTTCGTGATGATCAACCCATCCTTGGAGATGAACGACCCGGTGCATCCGCTCAGCTGGACAACAGCGTCAATAAGGCCGATGCCGTTGGGATTGTAGATTGCCTTCGGGTCAATTTTGAGCCCTTTGGACTTCAGATTGAGCTTATAGAGCTCGCTGATCGGATACATCCCCTCGTCGGCGAGAGCGAGCTGAAGGGCAAGGACGAAGACGAATGTGATAAGTAGCAAGCGCCTGATCATGGTGATTGTCTCCCTGTATGAAGAGTGTGTGGAGAGAGTCTGTCCAAAAATTGGAACGGATATTTTCAAACTAGGTAGTGAATGGTGAAAAGTAAATAGTGAATAGCCAGCTATTGAGCAAGCACGAGATCTGCGACTTTCCTCGCGAGCTCGATCGGTTCCCCTTCGTTGCGGTTCGTCAGAATGATGACCGTCAAACGCTGATCAGGTAGACGGAAGATCGCATTTCGAAACCCTCGAGTTGAACCGGTGTGATATACGGATGAGAGGTTTTTATATGGCTCGATGTACCAACCATAACCATATTTCGTAAGTGTTCCATCGTTCAACATTGCGGGAGTGAACGATTGTTGGCGGAGCGAAGCACTGATCAGACGATTTGCATAGAGTTCTTGATCCCATTTGAAGAGGTCTTCGACCGATGAGTAAATTCCGCCGTCACCCAGGACCGCGCTTGTATTGCTCTGGTCCGTCCGGATAAAACCTTTGTCCGTTCGCGAATGACCGAATGCCCGGTTCTCCACCGTCGAAATACCATTCTGGAATGCAACGGTGTGCTTCATTCCGAGAGGCTCAAAAATGTTCTGCTTCAGGAACAATGCAAACGGTTGGCCCGAAACCGCCTCAACGACGAGTGCAAGCAATGCAAATCCGGAATTGCTATACCGGAACTTCGCTCCGGCCGGAAAATACATCGTATCGATCTTGCTCAGGAGTTTCAAGACATCTGCATCGAGTACCTGGACAGTCTGCGTATCGGGGACGAAATCTTCGTAATCCACCAGTCCTGAAGTATGACTCAGCAGGTGCCTGATTCTGACATGGTGCGCGTAGGAGGGAGCCCCCGGAAGAACATCGGTGAGGCGACTGTCGAGCGAGAGTTTCCCCAAGTCAACCAGTTTCAAGATTGCAGTGGCGGTAAATTGCTTGGTAACAGATGCAAGGCGGTAATTGGTGGAGGCCGACGCCGGAACGTTGTTTTCCACATCTGCAAGACCGTAGGCCTTGCTACAGATAATCCGGCCGTTTTGTATTACCGCAAGAGAAGCGCCGGGAGTGCTCGGTTTGTTGAAGTCGGCAAAAAGTGCGTCGATTGAGCCGGACGGGGAACTCTGCCGTGCGTACGGAGCGCAGGAAAGGAAACAGAACGTAAGGGCAACAGAGAGAGGAGTTTTCACAATGCGTCATAAGCAGAGTTGACCCCGCGAAGGCAGGTCGCCTTCGCGGGGAATGCAAAGGCTACATGCCTTCTTGCGCCAAAACGTACGTCAGAATTGCCATCGCCGCGGCTCCGAGTGCAACCTCGCGCTCGTTGACAGCTCCAAGATTGTCATTCTCGGAGTGATGCGCATCGAAGTATCGATGTGTGTCGACAGAAAGTGCGATGAGCGGAACGCCTTTCTGTGCCAGGGGGCTGATGTCGGCGGCTCCACCGCCAAGCTCAATATGGTCGGCACCGAACGAAGCAAGAAGCGGTGCCCATGGAGACATTCGCTTGTAGGCAGCTGTATCGCTAATCCCGAATCCATGAGGCATGAATCCTCCCTCATCCGATTCAAGTGCCGCGATGTGCTTCTCGCCGGGACGATCCTTTGCAGCGTACGCAATCCCGCCCCGGAGTCCGTTTTCTTCATTCATGAACATCACCGCGCGGATCGTCCGCTTCGGTTTCAATCCAAGCTTTTTGAGAATGCGCAATGCCTCAATCGATTGTACAATTCCCGCCCCATCGTCCTGAGCTCCCTGGCCGATGTCCCAGCTGTCTAAATGTCCGCCCATGACAATCACTTCGTCGGGCTTTTCGGTCCCACGCAATTCACCGACGACGTTCGCTGACTCAACATCTGGAAGCGTCTGAGCCGACAGCTTTAGCTGAATACGCACCTTGGTTCCCTGGGCCAGGAGTTTGCTCAGGTGTTCTGCACCGCGCGTACTGATGGCAACACCAGGCACTTTTTTTACGGTATCAACGTATCCCATTCCTCCGGTGTGCGGAGAATCGTCTATGCGTGTCGTCATCGAGCGGACTAATGCGGCGACTCCGCCGGCGTGCGCAGCCATGATCGAACCGCCGCCCCGTTGATCCACCGCACCACCGTACGCGGCAAATGTCGAGAGAAGCGTCCGGTCCATCGGTCGATTGAAGAAGACAATCTTTCCTTTCGCCTTGTCTCCCAGCAGCCGCAACTCCTCAAACGATTTCACTTCAATCACCTCGGCGGTAATTCCCTCCGGCGGTGTTCCGATGCTTCCTCCCAGTGTGGTGATCTTCAGCTTCTCCTTCTTTCCTGAGGGGAGCAGAAGATAACCTTCCTCGACAGACCCCCGCACCCAGTGGGGGACCATCACGGGCTCCAGGTGAACATTGTCGAAGCCGTACTCTTCCATTTTCTGTTTTGCCCACTCGACGGCTTTTGCCGCCTGCGGCGATCCGCTGATCCGGTTTCCGACCTTTGTGCACAGGTCGGTGAGATTCTCCATGGACTTGTTCGATCCTAATGCTTCCTTGATAATTTTTTGTGCGTCAGCGTCATAGCGCTGAACAACTATTGATTGCGCAGCGAGAAGGGAAGTCAAGAGAATGATGCAGAAGGGGATTGCCAAATATCTTGATTTGATCATGTCTATTTGTTCTCCAGCGATGTGTATGCTGAACAGGAATTATTTACGCCTGACCCAGGATCTGAATTTGTTCGGATTCGTAAATCGTGACTCCGCTCTTCTGTTGTTTCGCAGCCGAGAGCATTGCTTGCGCAACCGTCTTCGCTTCAATGGCCCGGTACCTTCGAAGACCACCAACCAGCGCAAATGAAACAAGCTTCATCAATGCAATTGCGAAGGTTTCGTTCACGCGGGATTCTTTTCGATCACCGATGAGAAGGGAAGGTCGGAAAATCTGAATCGCGTCGAAGGGGAGTTTCGAAACCTTCTCTTCAATTTCCCCTTTCACCTGCATGTAGAACGCCCTTGAATTCTTGTCTGCCCCGAGGGAAGACACCAGCAGGAATTGCCTGGCTCCGTTCATGGCAGCGATGGATGCAGCCTGAACGACATACGTAAAATCGACGGTTCGAAACGCCGCCTGCGATTTCGCAACCTTGATGGTTGTTCCCAGGCAGGAGAAAAACATCGTGTCCCCGAATCGCATTTTTCTGCTTGTCGAGGTGATCGAAATCTACCACAAGCTCCACAAGTTTCGAATGTCGAAAAGAAAGGGGTTTCCGCACCGGAACGGTCACCCGGTCGTATGCTTCGTCACCAACCAGGAGCCGCAGAAGATGTCCGCCGATGAGGCCGCTGGCACCGAGAAGAAGAGCTGATCGTGTCTGCACAGTCAATAATGGAGGGGAAAGCAAGCTTCCATTCTTCACGAATACTACTGAATTTTGTGCTGTCGGTCAATCAGTGTGATGAACAAACTTGCGTGAAAGCATGGGATGTGGTACATTTTCATTGAACCACGCGCTTGCTCCCGGGAAGCTGTCTGACTTATGAGGAATTCTTCACGATGAGGAAACTGACTCTTCATATGCTTGGGGAGACGTTTACGATCAACAAGCTCCCGCAGTTTGCCGAGATCCCCTCGATCCTCAGCCAGGGTGACATGTGTTTCATTTCCAGAACGGATGAGGAACTCTCGATTGTCTGCCCGGATTATATGGCCCCGAACAACGTCCAGCAGGAGCTTGGATGGAGGTGCATCAGGGTGGAAGGAGAGATGAAGCTGCAGGAAGTCGGTGTCTTGGCGTCGCTCGCACAACCGCTCGCCGACGCAGGCATCCCGATGTTCGTCGTCAGCACGTTCAACACGGACTACATCTTTGTCATGGAAGAGAATCTCGTCAACGCAGTGCAGGCACTGCAACAGGCAGGGCACGATTTCCGCCACAAGACGCAGTGAGTTCCCTATCCCGCCGGCGAATTCTTTTTCGGTTCCACTGCAGCCGGTTGTATCATTCTCCTCTTCAGTACTTCCGTCACATCCGACAGTTTCAATCCCTGGTCTTGAAGTAGAACAAGAAGATGATACAGGAGATCCGCCGTTTCTTCTTTGAGCGCGCCGGAATCGCTTTGCATTGCAGCAACGACAGTCTCGACAGCTTCCTCGCCGACTTTCTGTGCGATCCTGGGAGTTCCTTTTTCAAAGAGTCTTGCAGTGTACGATTCGGAAGACATATGTCGCCGCCGCTCCCGAATAATTTCTTCCAATCCTTCTAATACTGCATCGGCCCCCGAGCTTTTGTCTTCACCGAAGCAGGTGAACGATCCCGTATGGCAGACGGGTCCGGCGGGGATCGCCCGCACCAGCAACGCATCCCCATCACAGTCGATCTGCATCGAGGAGACGGCAAGCGTGTTGCCGGAAGTCTCCCCTTTTTGCCAGAGCCGTCCTTTCGTTCTGCTCCAGAAGGTGACTTTCTTTTCCTGAATTGTTTTCTCCAGCGCTTCCCGATTCATAAATCCAACCATCAATACCTGGTTCGTCGTTGTATCCTGAATGATGGCGGGGATCAGGCCGTTCAGTTTCGCGAAATTGAGTTTGTCAATCATAACCGGACCGGAATAGTGTTTTCTGCTAAATACTTTTTGATCTCCATCAACGAGATCTGCTGATAGTGAAAAATGCTCGCGGCAAGCACCGCGTCCGCTTTGCCAAGGGTGATAGCATCTCTGATATGTTCTTTTGACCCCGCGCCGCCGGAAGCAATCAGGGGAACACTCGCGCATTCTGATATTGTCCGAAGCAGTTCGAGATCGTATCCTTCTTTTGTACCGTCACTATCCATCGAAGTCACAAGGAGCTCTCCGGCTCCGCGTCTGACCGCTTCCTGTGCCCAGGCAATCGCGTCGAGCGCCGTTTCTTCCGATCCCCCCTTGATCCAGACTCCCCAGCCACCCAGTCTGCGCTTCGCGTCGATGGCGGCCACGATTGACTGTGCGCCGACAGCGGTGGAAGCTTCCCGGAGAAAATCGGGGCGCAGGATGATCGCCGTGTTCAGTGAAACCTTGTCAGCTCCCGCATCGAGCGCACGGAGAACATCGTCCACGGTGCTGATTCCTCCCCCGACCGTGAAAGGAATGAGGATTGCCTTTGCGACGCGCTCAACAACAGATAAGAATGTCTTACGCCCCTCCTGCGAAGCGCTGATATCGAGGAACACCAGCTCGTCGGCACCTTCGTCGGAATATCGCGCGGCGAGCTCAACCGGATCGCCTGCATCGCGCAAGTCGACGAATTTCGTCCCTTTCACTGTTCTGCCGTCCTTGACATCAAGGCATGGGATGATGCGTTTCGTCAGCATACGTTTTCAGGCTTTCGATAATCGGGACAGCGCGGACAGGTTCAGGTGCCCTTCGTAAATAGCTTTTCCCACCACGGCGCCCCAGCATCCAGCCTTCTCCAGGCTCTCAATGTCGCTCATCCGCGAGATGCCGCCCGAGGCGACGAAATGGAACGTCGGGAATTCCTTGCTCAATGTGGCGTACAGCTCTGTATTTGGACCCTGCAGCATTCCATCCTTGTCGATGTCGGTGCAGAGGAAATACGTGGCGCCATATTGGCCCATCGATTCTATGAAGGTCGAGGGAGTCAGGTTTGCCTGCGCGAGCCATCCCGAGTGGGCCACAGATCCTTTCCGGACGTCGACGGCTATGACAAATCGCTCGCTCCGAAACTCTCTGAGCCATTCCTGAACGATGTGAGGCGACGTGACCGCAACACTTCCCACAACAACCCGCGTCGCGCCCGCAATGAACAAATACGATATATCGCTTCGCGACCTGATGCCACCTCCAACGTGAGCCCGGACTCCCGGAACGCGGAGGATTGCCTCGATCGCTTTTCGATTCACGATTCGGCCTTCCTTTGCTCCCTCGAGATCGACGATATGAAGGTGACTGAGTCCATTTTCCACGAACGAGCGTGCGACGTCAGCGGGCGAATCAGAATAAATCTTCTTTGACGCGTAATCCCCCTGTCGGAGCCGGACACACTTTCCTTGAAAGATATCTATAGCCGGATAGATTAGCATAATTCTGAGAAATTCCTTAACAGTTGAAGTCCGGCAGTTCCCGATTTTTCCGCATGAAATTGTACGCCGTAGAAGTTCTTGTGCTGGATGGCGGATGAGAATTGCCGACCGTATTCCGTCGCTCCGATTGTGTCAGTAACGAGCGGAGCACTGAACGAGTGAACGAAGTAAAAATACTCGCCGTCCCGAATCCCCTCGAACAGAGGGCTCTGAGCTTTGTGGTCGACGCGATTCCAACCCATGTGTGGTACTTTCAGATTCGTGTCGTCGAATCGCGCTACGCGCCCCGGAACAATCCCCAGGCAGGGTGTGTCGCGTTCATCCGAATGCTCAAAGAGGATTTGCATGCCGATGCAGATGCCGAGAAACGGGACGCGGACCGTCGTGAGCCATTGAAGCAATCCCACGCGGTCAAGCGATTCGATGGCACTGCGTGCCTCGCCAACGCCGGGCAGAATCAATTTGTCCGCCCGTTGAAGTTGGGCGATGTCCTGTGAAACGAAGAACGGCTTTCCGAGCCGCTCCAGGGCATTGCCCAGCGATCGGATATTTCCAGCGCCGTAATCAACGATGCCGATCACAGTGTTCCCTTCGTTGATGGAAGTGTTGAGGGAGATCGCGGGTCAATGGCGACCGCCTGCTTTAAGGTTCGAGCAACAGATTTGAAAATTGCCTCAATCTTGTGATGATCATTCCGGCCCTGAACACTAATGTGCAGGTTTGCGCGAAGTCCGTCTGCAAGCGCCCGGAAGAAGTCCTCCACAAGCTCCGTTGGAAATTCTCCAACCTTCTCCCGCTCGAATGATCCGTTGAAAACAAAATACGGCCGGTCGCTGAGATCGAGA
>Ga0187866_1001471_pt1 | contig 21965 bp, 26 predicted proteins | sample June2016WEW_11_1_3_FD_133013 | JGI IMG/M metagenome (GOLD analysis project Ga0187866, IMG submission 133013) | Peatland microbial communities from SPRUCE experiment site at the Marcell Experimental Forest, Minnesota, USA - June2016WEW_11_150 | ecosystem: Environmental > Terrestrial > Soil >...
AGGAATTCATCAAGCTGGGCCTCGTGCCGGAGACGGAATACGCCGTCCACGGCGCGCAGGCGAACGGTTGTTCGCCGATTTCCGTCGCGCAAAGGGCGGGCCTCGATTTCTTCAAGCCGGTCAAGCCGGACACGATTGCGAAATCGCTCGCCATCGGCACGCCGGCGGACGGTTTTTACGCGCTCAAGGTGATGAGGGACACAAACGGCGCGGCGGAGGACGTGACCGACGATGAGATTCGCGACGGAATGAAGCTGCTAGCCGAGACGGAAGGCATTTTTGCCGAAACCGCCGGCGGCGTGACGGTGGGCGTGGCCAGGAAACTGATTGATTCAGGCATAATTCCGCGTGATGATTCGGCGGTGCTTTGCATCACCGGCAACGGATTGAAGACGCTCGACGCGGTTGCCGGCCACGTTGGCAAACCGCGCGAAATCAAGCCGAGCCTGCGCGAGTTCGAGGCGCTGCTGGCGCATGAAGAAAAGGTGAGTGTATAAACCTTAATTGTGAAAATTGTTCGATTCACATTCTGTATTTTGTTGGCGGCACTGGTCTTCACCGCTGGATGCGCCACACGACTAGCACACAATCCTCTGGAAGGATGGAAAGGCGGGCTGACTGCCTCCGAAGGTTCTCCGTTTGATAAGATAATTATTGATAACTACCAAGACTACATCCGCAACCTTCCAGCCGCAGAAAAGTCTCATGTAGATGAATTCAACATTAGGTTTTATTAGGGAGGGGCTAGTCAACGTGCTGTTGAAATTACTATCCCAATAAATGGGATACGGTGGAAACATGTTTTGATTTACGATCGGAAAAACACGAGGATAAACGTGATAAAATACGCAAGCAGTCGTTATCGTTCTTAAAGCAATATGACATCGCAGGTCGAGCCACTAAAAATTGAAATCAAATTTATGCCAAAAAAAGTTCGGATCCCAACACCGCTCCGCAAGTTGACGAACAACGAGGAGCTGGTCGAAGTCAACGCCGCCACCATCGGCGAGGCGATCGTTGAATTGCAGACGCGTTTCCCCGGCATCCAGGAACGGCTCGTGGATGAAAAGGGCGAGGTGCGCCGTTTCGTGAACGTGTATGTGAACGAGGAAGACATCCGCTTCCTCAAAAACAAACAGACACCGCTCAAAGACGGCGACGAAATCAGCATCATCCCCGCTATCGCGGGTGGTTGAATCGTTAAATCGTTAAATGGTTGAATCGTAAAAAAGAAATTTGTTATGGCCACTAAAAAGAAAAAAGTTTCAGCGACCAAATCCACCTCGCCCACGCAACAGCGGCTGTGGCTGATGTTCCCGCGGAAGCTCATCCAGAAGCCAGTTGTTTGGGAAGTCGGCCAAAAGTTCAAGGTCGTCACGAACATCCGGCAGGCCAGCGTGACCGACGAAATCGGCGTCGTCTGCCTCGAGCTCGACGGCCCGCGCGACGAAGTAAAGGCCGCCATCAAGTGGCTGGAGAAACACGGCGTCAGCGTTGAGCCGGTGGAAATCAGCGTGGTGGAGAGTTGAGCTTTTCTCGCTGTAGTCCGCTTAGTAATGGAACAAGGCTGAATTAAGTTTTACGCGCTCGTGCGCGCAAAACTCCCAAAAGCCCCAACGACACGGCCAAGAGAGCAACCGGCGCAGGTTCGGGGACCTTACATCGTCTGCTTTCTGGAGAGAGCCCGCACTTTATACAGGCCATGTGGCAGCAAAAGCAAAAGGCCAAAGCTCGCAGCACTTGGCTCAGGAACCATCATCAACTGATCCTGAGCCCCGCCATTGGAGCTATCCCACAAGTTTAAGGCAACCACGCCATAGGCCCCGTTGGCGGGATTGTTGATAGCCGCCGCGCCCAATGCTGATACTGCAGCGTTGTAGAAAGCTGTCCCGTCGGCACCGCCATTTACCAGACTGGCTTCACCTTGGAGGTACCAAATCGCCTGTTGTAGATCGCCAGCCGAAGCTGTACGACCGCTGCCATAAGCATAGTCATACCCGCTTAATGTGCCTGCGGCAAACTGGCTATAGAGCCAGGCGGTACCGATCGTGACCGGTTCGCCGTCGGGGAACTGCCCACCATCATACAAGACTTCGTCACTAATCGTAACATTATAAGTCGTACCGGGATAAAAATACTCCCCCGTTTCGATACAGAACGTCTGAAAATTTGGATTTCCAGCCGTCAAATCTGCTGTCGCCGGGACGTAACCCGCCAGAGTGGGATTAGCGGAGAGCAGATCTCCATTAGGCAAGGCTTTGAATTCACCGCCATCACTATAACTATAATTGTTTAAATCTTGATAGAGAGTAACCTGCATCTGAGCCTGAACTGCGGGCACCGCAAATACTCCCAACAGACAAGCCAGTACGCACAACCTTTTCATAGTTATCCTTCGAATAGACAAAAGACCAAAGCTTCGCCTTTTCCGTAACTTATCTTTTTCTTTTTGGTAACTTATAGCTATTCAAAAAACAGGGAAGTCAAGAGACAGATTAGCTATTGTATAACATCCTCACTTTGAAATGGTTTGATGGACAACCGTTCAGTCCAGTTTCAGAGAATACTGGCTTTCGATCATTTCGGTTTGTCTCTTAAGAAGCGCGTTTTGTTCCTCAATCAGCTTGCGTCTTTCTTCAATGAGCCTGGTTTGTTGCTGCATCAAGCGCCTTTGCTCTTCAATGAGGTTTTTCTGACTGGCAATTAAATCCAAGGTGGCGCTTGCAATCGTTTGATTTGCCCCGGTCTCATTTGCCCCATATGCATGGTTGTTTGGCCGCCCGTTTAGCATCACCCCTCCTCCCGCATTTGACCGGGAAGACAGCTCCATCACCACGTGAGTATAAAACTTGGAGTAGTCAAAGACCTTTTTCCGGCGGAGCTTGCCGCGGTTGTCAGCCATGCTGCCGGTCTTTTCAGGGTACGGCTTCACGCCGTCTGAACCAGAGCCACTCCCCTGGCCGTTTCCCGACGGGAGCCGGGCGGCAGCGGCTGGGTGTCTCCCATTTCCATAAATTGCGCTCTGCACTCTCCGCTGCCGGCGCTTTTGGTAAACGAGCACTCCTCCACCCATTACGACACAACCAGCCAGGACGAAATAAATCCAGGCAACAACGCTGCCACCGGAACTGGCAATCAAAGTTCTGCTTGCAGCCGGATGTTTGTCATCAATGATAAGCCCTGACAGACTGATGTCGGCGATTTTATCACCGCTCTGGTAATCAGCATAGCGCTGTCCCTCCTTGAACGTGATATTTTCTATCAGTTGCGGCAAAGGGACCGAATCGGACGAAGCTTGATAAGGCCGCACCGTGATGATTCCCAAAACACCCCGCCGGCCAAACAGCATCGCTGTGTCATTAACCACCTTCGACGATTGCGTTTCAGCTCGAATCGCCCACTCCAATAAGTGTTTCTCCACATTATACACCGGTGGACGTTCCCAATCCACAGAAACGATGGATGCCATCCCCTGTTCTTTGCGCTCGTTGTTTTGCACCTCACTCCGCTTCTGCACCGCTTTCAAAACCTCCGCCGGATTGATGCGTTCCGTATCCGCATTCTTCACATAACCAACGTCCGTGAACGTCAAAACGACCCACCATTTCCCTGATTCCGGAGCTAAAATGCCTATCAGACCGTCAGGAACGGGATTTTTCATCCGCTCAAGCAGAATCCGCGCTCCTTCCTGATCCGTCAGGCGATAACCCTGAAGCACCTGGATATCTGCAAGTGTACCCAAACTTGCATGCTTGGGACCCGTAATCCACTTGATATCCTGTAAGGGCATTGCCGGAGTAAGAGAGAGCTGATCGCCGGTACACGACTGGCTCAAAAAAACGGCCAAGATTGGCAAAAGCCAAAAACTGGCCGGAAGTTTCCGCCACTTGGAATGGCTCGAAAGGCAGGCATTCATAATTACAACTGGTACAACTTGCCCCACTATATTTAATCAGTGTCCAAGTTTCAAACAAAATCTGTCTAAAGTCAATACGTTTTTTCAGGCACCGCTGAGATTTAACAGGATTGTCAAATTGGCCTTTATCAGGTAAAAACCTTGTCCAAAGACACTTATAAGCCGAAATCGTCCTGCAGTTCTATAATTTTACTTCCGGCGCTGGCGTTTAACCTTGAGTTGGGTCGTGACGTGAGCGAGCGCGGCGTGTATGCGCGCGGCCTCTTCATCGCTAACCTTCTCAGCCAGACGGACTTCAGCACGCCGACGGGCCTCTTCGGCTTTCGCCTCGTCAATGTTCTCGGCACTGATGGCCATGTCGGTGAGAATCGAGACGCGGTCGCCGGTGACCTGCACAAATCCGTCGCCAACGGCGAGGAAAATGGTTTCCTTGCCTTTATTCACGATGATTTCGCCGGCGACGAGCTGGGTCATCAATGGCATGTGCTGCGGCAAAATGCCCATCTCGCCCTCTGAGCCGGTGAACGTGACCATGTCCACGTCGTCGGAGAAAACCTTCGCCTCCGGCGTGACGATTTCGAGCTTTAATGTGGCAGCCATTTTCAGTTCATGTTTCATGTATCACGTTTCACGCGCACGCCAGCGCCGCTGAAGCGTAAAACGCGAAACGTGATTGCGGGCGTCATCCTTCTTTGACCTCATCAATTCCACCCTTCATGTAAAAGTTTTGCTCCGGCACATCGTCGTGCTTGCCATCGAGAATTTCCTTGAAGCCACGGACGGTTTCAGCGACGGGCACCTGTTTTCCCTGACGGCCGGTGAACACTTCCGCCACCGAGAACGGCTGGCTGAGGAAGCGTTGGATTTTCCGCGCACGATAAACCGTGAGTTTGTCGTCCGGCGAAAGCTCGTCCATGCCGAGAATCGCGATGATGTCCTGCAAATCCTTGTAACGCTGGAGCACGCGCTGCACGCCGCGCGCCGCGTCGTAATGTTCCTGCCCCACGATGTCCGGCGTGAGGGCGCGCGAAGTCGAAGAGAGAGGATCCACGGCGGGATAAAGTCCCAGCTCGGCAATGGAACGTTCCAGCACGATGGTCGCGTCCAAGTGCGCGAAGGTCGTGGCCGGCGCCGGGTCGGTCAGGTCGTCGGCCGGCACATACACGGCCTGGAACGACGTGATGGAACCTTTCTTCGTCGAGGTGATGCGCTCCTGCAAATCGCCCATTTCCGCGGCGAGCGTCGGCTGATAACCGACGGCGCTGGGCGTGCGGCCCAGCAGCGCGGACACCTCGGAACCCGCCTGCGAGAAGCGGAAAATGTTGTCAATGAACAGCAGCACATCCTGGTTTTTCTCGTCGCGGAAATACTCCGTGATGGTCAGGCCCGACAACCCGACGCGCAAACGCGCGCCCGGCGGCTCATTCATCTGGCCATAGACGAGCGCGATCTTCGAGGCACCCAGATCATCCTGCCTGATGACGCCCGCTTCGGACATTTCGGTGTAGAGGTCGTTGCCCTCGCGCGTGCGCTCGCCCACACCCGCGAACACCGACACACCGCCGTGCATCTTGGCGATGTTGTTGATGAGTTCCATGATGATGACCGTTTTGCCGACGCCCGCGCCGCCGAACGCGCCGACCTTGCCGCCTTTCGGGAACGGACAGATGAGATCAATGACCTTGATGCCGGTCACCAAAACCTGCGGGCTGGTGGATTGCTCGATCAGTGTCGGCGGGGGACGGTGGATGGGATAATACTTTTGAGCTTTGACGGGACCGCGTTCATCTACCGGCTCGCCGACAACGTTCAGCACGCGACCCATCACGATGTCGCCGACAGGCATGGAGATAGGGCTGCCAGTGTCCGCGACCTCGTAACCGCGTTTCATGCCTTCGGTCGAGCCCATACACACGCAGCGCACCCAGTTGTCGCCGAGGTGCTGCTCCACTTCGAGCGTTCGTTTCGCGTGGCCCTGGCCGGGCACGTCGAACTCGACCGTCAGCGCGTTGTAAATCGCGGGAAGTGGGCGGGGAAATTCCACATCTACGACCGGCCCGATGATTTGAACGATTTTGCCTTTGTTCATATTGGGGATATCAAATTAAATGAAACGCAATCAGGCCATCGCCATTTGTGCGGTGGCAATTTCCAGCAGTTCCTTGGTGATGTTGGCCTGACGCAGTTTGTTGTATTCGAGCGTGAGGTCTTTAATGAGTTGCATGGCGTTTTCGGTGGCGTTTTTCATGGCCACCAGCTTGGCGCTGTATTCACTCGCCCGCGCCTCCAGAAAAATCTGGTAAACTTTGAAATTCAGACTGTGTGGCAGCAGCCGGCCCAGCACGGTGGGTTCATCCGGCTCGAATTCGAAAACATCCGCCGTCGTGCTGCGCGCCGGCAATTCCTCCGGTTGCTCCTGAACGGAAGCGCCGGCGGTAACGGCCTGGATTTTTCCAACCGGCAGGAAAGGCAAGGTTTCCGGCCGCTGGTTCAACGTGGAGATGAATTTTGTAAACAAAATGTCCACAGCGTCCACTTCGCCCTTGAGGAACAGGTCCTGGGCAAATTTGGAAACCGCCCGGGCCTCGCCGAATTGCGGTGTGTCCTTGTACGTGAATTCGGCGGCGAGTTGCTGCCTGGTGCGCGCGATGAATTGCGCCGCCTTGCGCCCGGCGGTGATGAATACCGTCGCGTCCCGGTCAGATTTCATCACCTCGCGGAACAAATTGCTGTTGAGCGCGCCACACAAACCCTTGTCGGTACTCACGAGGATGACCGCGCGCTTTCCGACCGGGCGCGTCTCCATCAGCGGATGTTTGAACGCGACGATGCGCGGCTCCGCCTCGGCGAGCACCCGGTTCATCAAGTCGGCATACGGCCGGCCGGCCACCGCGGCCAATTGCGCCTTGCGCATTTTGGCCACTGCCACCATCTGCATCGCCTTGGTGATTTGGGCGGTGTTGCTGACCGATCGGATGCGTCGGCGGATGTCGCGCGTATTAGGCATGGATTAGTGATACGTCTGTTTGAACTCCGTCACCGCCACTTTCAAATCGCCGGTGATGGCGTCATTGAGCGTCTTTTCCCTGGCGATGCGCGCCATCAAGCTCGTTTTCCGGCTGGTCATGTAATCCGTGAGCTTGGCCTGGAAATCCTTGATCTTGTCCACCGGTACATCGTCCACAAAACCGTTTTGCGCCGCCCACAAAACCATCACCTGCACTTCCACCGGCATCGGGTTGTATTGAACCTGTTTGAACAACTCGACGATGCGCTTGCCGCGCTCGAGTTGCGCCTGCGTTTTCGCGTCGAGGTCGGAGCCGAATTGCGCGAAGGCCGCCAGTTCGCGGAACTGCGCGAGATCGCCCTTGATGCGGCCGGCCACCTGTTTCATCGCTTTGATCTGCGCCGCCGACCCCACGCGCGATACCGACAAGCCCACCGAAATTGCCGGACGCACGCCCTGATAAAACAAATCCGTTTCCAGGTAAATCTGGCCGTCGGTGATGGAAATCACGTTCGTCGGGATATAGGCCGACACGTCGCCCGCCTGCGTTTCGATGATCGGCAGCGCGGTCAGCGAGCCGTTCCCGTTCTTTTCGTTCAGGCGCGCGGCGCGTTCCAGCAACCGGCTGTGCAGATAAAACACGTCGCCCGGATACGCCTCGCGTCCCGACGGACGCTTCAACACGAGCGAAACCTGGCGATACGCGACAGCGTGCTTCGACAAATCGTCGTAAATAATCAGCGCATCCATGCCGTTGTCCATGAACCATTCACCCATGGCCGCGCCGGCGAACGGCGCGAGATACTGGTTCGTGGCCGAATCGGATGCCGCCGCGACCACGACAATCGTGTAAGGCAGCGCACGCGCGTCATCCAGCACGGCGATGGCGCGGGCGACGTCCGATTGCTTCTGGCCGATGGCGACATAAATGCAATACAGCGGGCGGTAATCCTTGTCACCGGCCTGCTGCGCGGCGAGATTGAGCCGCGCGTTGTTGATGATGGTGTCAATGCAGATGGTCGTCTTGCCCGTCGAACGGTCGCCGATGATCAATTCGCGCTGGCCGCGGCCAATGGGAATCATCGTGTCAATGGCCATGATGCCCGTCTGCACCGGCTGGTTGACCGAACGGCGTTTGATGATGCCGGGCGCGATTTTTTCCACCGGATACTCCGTGGCCGATTTAATCGGGCCTTTGCCGTCGAGCGGCTGGCCGAGGACATTGACGACCCGGCCCAGCAATTCCCTGCCCACAGGCACCTGCAGCAATTTGCCGGTCGTGCGGACTTCGTCGCCTTCCTTGATTTTCGTGTAATCGCCCAGAATGATTGCGCCCACTTCGGTTTCCTCAAGGTTCAGCGCCAAACCGGTGATGCCTTTGCCGAAGTCGAGCATCTCATTCAGCATCGCGTCAGTCAGACCTTCAATCTTGGCCACGCCGTCGCCGATTTCGCGCACAACGCCGACGTTCTGCTTCGCCGTCGCCAGTTTTGCGCCGGTGATTTGGGCCTCAATTTCCTGCAACAAGTTACTCATAAATTTTGCGTGACCTGTGATGCTTGAAACGTGCAAAAAGCCGCGCGTCCGGCCAGATTTCACACGTCACGTTTCAGTTCCTGAAACTTTCCATCAAACGCGCCAATCTTGTGCTCACGCTGCCGTCGTACAGGTCGCTGCCTGCGTGAATCCGCAAGCCGCCGATCAACGCCGGATTCCGGATAAATGAAATGTTCATTCCTGCGCCGTAAATTTTGTTGAGTTGCGCCGTCACCTTCGCCTGCAAATCGGGCGGCAGCGGCGCGGCGCTTTCGACGCGGGCGGCACGCCGTTCCCAATCCAGCTCCAGGAGCCGGTGCAAGCGCGACAAAATTTCAATGTAACCCCGCGGTTTCTTCGCGAGCACGAGCGCAACCGCCCGCCGGACGCGGTTCTCTTCCAGCACGCCTTTGACGAGGCAACCGCGGAACAGTTGCCGGGCGTCATGCTGCGCTCGTTTGGAGATTTTCATTGTTCTTTTGGTAGGGCGGTGTGTCCTCACACCGCCGCGGCGCGCTGGGGACAGCGCGCCCTACCTATGTCGCCAATTGCTTCACCGTTTCCTCCGCCAGCCGCCGCTGGTCGTCAGGCGTGAGGATTTTGCCGGTCACGGTTGCCGTGGTTTGCACCACGAGCCGTCCGACTTCGCGTTTCAACTCCACGAACATCCGTGCCTGGTCCTGGGCGGCGGCTTCGTGCGCCCGGGCCACGATTTGCTCCGCGGCCGCAATGGCCTTTTGGGTTTCCACCTCGCGTACGCGGGCGGCGGCACTCCGCGCCTCTTCGATCATCTGGTCGGCCACGTCGCCGGCCTGGGCCAGGATGCGTTTGCGTTCGGCTTCGGTCCGCTCAAGTTTGGCCTTGATCTTCTCCGCGTTGGCGAGGCCTTCGGCGATTTTCTGCCGGCGCGCTTCCAGCATCGCGAAGATGGGGCGGTAAGCGAATCGCCAGAGGACAAACAGCACAATGGAGAAGTTGACGAATTGGGCGATCAACTTCGGCCACGTGATGCCAAGGGTTTGCAGCGTCTCATTCATAGACCGGCTTTGGGAATAAGGACGTAAGCGAGAATCGCCATCCCTTCGGCCAGGGCCATGCCCAGCAGGACGATCATGAAGATTTTACCAAACTGGGCGGGGTTGCGACTGATGGCCACCACACCGCCCGCCGCGGCGATGCCAATCCCGATGGCGGCGCCGCCAAAGGCGAGCCCGATGTGAACGTTGCCATAGACTTCTGCAAGCATCATATATTTTGTTTTGGTTGTTGTTCTTGGTTGCCGCAACCCCGGCATCGGCTGCCAGAGCTGCAATTAAAAATCAGTGGCTGTTGTTCTCTTCACTCATGTGCATGCACAGTGTGCCGACGAAGGCAATGGTCAACATCGCGAACACAAACGCCTGCAAAAAGCAGACCAGCAATTCAAAAAAGTAAAAAGGCAGCGTGCCGAGTATGCCCCAAATCAGCGGCTTGTGCGTCAGCGTCATCGTCAGCAGGCTTTCACCGCCGAAAATGTTGCCATAAAGACGCATGGCCAGCGCCACCGGCCGGACGATGACGATGGAAATCATTTCCGACAGCCCGATGAAGATGAACAGTAGCAACAAGGGCATGAAAAACCATTTGCTGGCTTTCACCTTCACGCCAAAAATGTGTTTCAACAGCCCGATGGGTCCGTTGTAACGCAGTGCCCAAAAGGTGCTCATGACGAAATAAACCGCCGCCATCGCGACCGTGAGATTTGCATCCGTCGTGGGCGGACGGAAGAACGGCGTTTCCGCGTGCTCAATGGCAAACGGCAGGGAACTGTTGTTGTCGGGCGTTCCGATACCGATGCTGCCCACGCCCGGCACCAAATCAGTCACATTGGAGATGAAGATGAAGATAAAAAACGTCGCCGCGTAGGGGAAAACCCAGCGGGCGACCTTTGGCTCCAGCACACTTTCCGCCAGGCTTTCCCAGCTCTCGACGAGCGTTTCCATCACATTTTGCGCGCCGGTTGGCACTTCTTTCAAGTTCCACGTGCTGAACCGCACGATGACAATAATCAGCGCCGCCACAATCCAGGTGCAAACCATCGAATTCGTCACCGGCAGCCATTTACTGCCAAACAAATGAAAGAGCGTCGGCGCGATCTGCGGGACCAACGGCTTTTCCGTTTCCGTTTTGGCTTGCGGCGGGGGAGCGGTGGCCACGCTCATTGCCGGTTGAGCAGCGACGGCGGCTGGTGCCGGCTCTGGCTGTGCCTTCAGGTCAGCCGCCGGCGCCAACGCCAGCAAGCCGCAGGCAAAAATGACTTTGATCAATCGCATCAGGCTCAAAAAAAAAACCGCCTCAGACGACACAAGTTCCATCAGTGAAACCGACGCCACATCTGAAGCGGGGGAGTCTTGTCCATCGTGAAAAAATTCACAAGCATTTTTTGGGAAAATCTGCGGTGAATGCGTTTCATTTCCCCCAAATTTGACGCCATTCCGCGGGTGTTTTCCCTTGCGTGCGGAGGGTGCGCAAACCCAAGGCATCGTGCCGCTTGGCGAGGCGGACGCCAGCCTCGTCTTTCATCAACTCGCAATGAAAAAACTTCGGCGGTGTCAGGCCGAGCGCGCGGTAAAGCAACCATTGGCGGGCCGTGCTCACGAGCAAATCCGCGCCGCGCACGACCTCGGTGATTTGCATCGCCGCGTCGTCCACCACACAGGCAAGTTGATAAGCCGGAACATCGTTCCCGCCACGGCGGGACCAGACCACAAAGTCGCCAAAATCCTTTCCCGCCACAAAAGTTTGCTGGCCGTAATTCCCGTCCGTGAACGAAATCGCTTCGCCGTCGGGAACGCGGAATCGGAGTGACGCGTGGCGCGTGGCGCGTGACGAGTCCTGCGGCTTCACGTCACCCGTCACCCGACACTCGGCACTTTTTGTTCGGCAGGTTCCGGGATAAATCGGCTGTTCGCCCTCCGCATGCGGCGCGGTCACGGCCTGTTGAACGTCCTTGCGCGAACAGGTGCAGGGATAAACAAATCCGCCGACGCGCAATTTTTCCAAGGCGGCGCGGTAAAAGTGAAAGCGTTCGCTCTGGTTGTAAGGCGCAAATGGCCCACCGTGGTCCGGTCCTTCCTGCCAGTCGAACCCGAACCAGCGCAAATCCTCAATCATTGCGGCCACGAATTCCGGTTTGCACCGCGCGCGGTCCAAATCCTCGTTCCGCAAAACCAATATGCCGCCATTCGCCCGCGCGCGTTCCTGTGCTGTCCAAAACGTCCGCGCGTGGCCGAGATGCAAATAGCCCGTCGGCGACGGCGCAAGCCGGCCGCGGTAAGGTTTTTCAGAAAGGCTCATGGGGATTTGCCGCGAGCCATTCGCTAAAGGCCGGCAAGGGCAGGGATAAAACTTTTTGAACTTTGGAAACGTTCAACGACGTGTCCAGCGCGCGCGGGGGACCGGGAAAATCCCTGGCGGAACCCGGTTCAATTTTCGCGTTCAATTCCGGCCAGCGTTGGACGAGCAGCCGACCGATTTGCCAGCGCGAAAGTTTTTCCGCCCCGGCGACGTGAAAAAGTCCGGCGCAACCTTTGTCCGCCAGATCCCAAACCGCGCGCGCAGTCTCAACGGCGGAAATCGGACAGCGAAATTCGTCGGTGAACAGTTTCATCCTTTGCCCGGTTTGCAGCGCGTGCCGCAACTGCTCGTTGAAGGTGCGGTTGCCCGCGTGCGAGATACCGGCGTTAAGCGATGTGCGCACGACCAGATGACACGGGTTTTTCAAAACCATTTGTTCGGCGGCCAGCTTCGTCTCGCCATAAACATGAATCGGGTTCACGGCGTCGGTTTCGAGGTAATTTCCCTTGCGCCCGTCGAAAACCAAATCCGTGGAAAAGAAAATAAACTGGATTTCCGCCGCAAGTTCGGCGAGCAGCCGGGTGACTTCAACATTCACCTGCCGTGCGAGCGCCGGGTTCGCCTGCGCCCCGGCGAGGGTGCTGACGGCGGCACAGTGGATGACGAGTTGAGGTTTGTCCTGCTGGAACTCGCGACGAACGGCCGCAAAATCAAGCAGGTCAAACTGATCACGCGTCAAGGCGCGGATGCGCCAGCGCGGGGCGAGTTTCGGCGCGGTTTGGACGAGATAATTTCCAATCAGTCCGTTTGCGCCGGTGATCCAGACAAATTGTTGATTTCTCACGCGCCGAAATCTTATGGTCAAATCAGCTGGAGCTAAAAGCAATTTCCTCACCCCGAAAGCCGTTTGCAAACACTCGGATGATTGGTTAATGTTTCCTCATGTTCGTCCAGACGAAACATCGCTTCAGCGCGATGAAGTAATATGAGCCATCGGGTGACAGGTAGCATCCCCGCCGCCGCACGAAGGATGCTTAGTTTGTCGGCAGGCAGATTCTGAAAACGGGACGGGCAACAGCTAAAAATAAATTTCAAAATTCGCAACTCCGAACCGCGGCCATAATTTTTCCAGTCCATTCCAAGCCCTCTTGGGAAAACTTGTTGAGATTCATAACGGCTCACGACCAAGCAGGCATCGCGAAGTCTTCCAAGTTTTAAAGCAGCTAAACATGCCGTCTCTGCCTCTTGCTTCGCCAGCGCGCCCGCAGACGTGAATTTTTCCACGGCGATCATGCCAGCAGCGGTGCAAACAAAAAATTGCCGGTTACCGAGCAATTTTGTCATGCCGTCTGCATCTGCGCTTACCAGTCTTTGAGCAAGGGCTTTTTTAGTTCCTGAAACCGGAAGACCTCTTTCTTTTGCAAAATCTTTTAATTGGCTGCCATTGAAGCCGGACTGGATGCTTGTTTCAAGGTCTGCGAGTTGCAAAAGGCCATTTGCAGAAAATTTACGAACTGCCTTGGCAGGTGAGGTGCGTAAAACTCTGGCCCAATCATCAGGTCTCGAAATTCCATCTACAGTTGCGGCAGACTTAAACTTGGAAAGAAATAAAAGTTCAGCAGGAGATTTTACTTCTGTTTTGTCAGCAATCAAGGGCGGCGCAGAACTTTGTTCTTTGCCGAGAATGCGATTTAGAAAACCGGTGAAAATCTGGAACACGGATTAAAGATTGAGCCGCTGGCAAGAAGGTGTCAATTCTCATGGTTGAGATTTGAGAATTGAGCGTCAAGCCACAAGCGGCTCTTGCCGGGGGGATGGCTTTGGTCTAATTTGATGGCGTGAGCACAGCGGAAAAAATCTTCCAGAAGGCCCAATCGCTGCCGGAATCCGCGCAGACGGCGGTATTGGAAATCATTGAGCGATTGGCCCGGCAGCCTGCCCAGGAACAGGCCGCGCCGTTGACACTTCACGAGTCCGCTGAAATGCGCGGCAAACTGGCCGCCTGGGAGGAAGATTGGAACGCACCGGGAATGGAAGCGTATGACCGGCCTTAATCGTGGCGACGTGGTGCTGGTATGGTTTCCGAACAGCGACCTCGTTACTTTCAAACGCCGTCCGGCGCTCGTCGTTGAGGCGGACAATCTTGATACCGGTCTTCCGCAGGTTCTGGTTTCGATGATTACGAGCAATCTCGCGCGGCGTGATCATCCCAGCCGCATCTTTATTCCGCTCAATTCTCCCGAAGCCAAAGAAGCAGGACTTCGCACGGATTCGGTCATGATGACGGACAATCTTGCGACGGTGTTGGACAAGGCCATTGCCGGAAAACTTGGACGCGTGAAAAACATGGCACGCGTGGATGCGGCGTTGCGACGCACGCTGGGTTTGTAAATCAATCCACCAACCGCTTCGTCAGGTTTCCGTAAGCATCAATCCGCCGGTCGCGCAGGAACGGCCAGTGGGTGCGCGTCGTGTCCACGCTGGCCAGATCAACGGGCACGAGCAGAATTTCTTCCTTGTTCGCCGAGGCTTTGGCGAGGATTTCGCCGGACGTTCCGGCCACGAAACTTTGTCCCCAGAATTCAATGCCGTCGCCACCCACGCCGTCGAGGACTTCGTGCCCGACGCGGTTGACGGCAGCTACGTAGCAACCGTTGGCAATGGCGTGGCTGCGCTGGACGGTCTCCCATGAATCGTGCTGGCGTTCGCCGTATCTTTTCTTTTCGCCCGGATGCCAGCCGATGGCGGTGGGGTAAAACAGAATTTGCGCGCCCTGCAGGGCGGTCAACCGCGCCGCTTCGGGATACCACTGGTCCCAGCAAATCAGCACGCCGACTTTGCCGTAGCGCGTGGTCCAGGCTTTGAATCCAAGGTCGCCGGGTGTGAAATAGAATTTTTCGTAGTAAAGCGGGTCGTCAGGAATGTGCATCTTGCGATAAATACCGAGCAGCGAGCCGTCGGCGTCTATGACCGCGGCGGTGTTGTGGTAAACGCCGGCGGTGCGCTTCTCAAACAACGAGGCGATGACGACGACCTGGTGTTTCCGGGCGAGAGCGCAGAAGGCGTCCGTGCTGGGACCGGGAATCTTTTCCGCGAGCTTGAAATTTTCGTGGTTTTCACTCTGGCAAAAATACCGGGAGCGGAAGAGTTCCTGGGTGCAGATGATTTGCGCGCCGCGCCGGGCCGCGCGTTCGGCCAAGGCGAGGGTTTTCTTCAGGTTCGCGCCGGGATTCGCCGAGCAGGCGGTTTGGATGAGCCCCAGTTTCACAACCTGGGCGGCGGCACGTTTCATGAACGTCATCAGGATTTGGCGCGAAGCCGGGCGGTATGTTCGAGGAGCTGGGTGCTGCCGCGGGCGTCGAGTGCCTCAGCGGCGGATGGTTCGGCATTCCCGAAGAGTTCACGAATGAACTTGCCGAGCGTTTCGTTCGTCGGGCCGTAGCCGCCGCGATAGATGTAGTATTCGAGGTCGTACATCAGTTCATCGGCCGTGCCATAACGGTGGGAAAGGTCGCGCGCGAGGCAATGATGCAAAAGGTCGTTGAGCGGGTCGTCGATGCGCGAGTCAAGGGCGCGGAAATCGGGGATGGGCTGGTTCAGGATGCGCTGGCGCGATTCGTCGGGGGTAGCGCCTTTGAACAAATTCCGGTCGAGCAACAGATGCGCCAGCACGACACCGGCCGAAAAAAGGTCGGAGCGTTTGTCGGTCACTTGAAAATCCGCCTGTTCGGGACTCATGTAATCGGCCTTGCCGGCTACCACTTCGCCTTCCTGGTCGGTCAAAAAGCCGCGTGCCTTGGCGATGCCGAAATCGGTGAGCTTCACATCGCCTTCAAACGCGATCATGATGTTCTTGAAACTCACATCCCGGTGCACGATGCCGAGCGGCCGGCCGTTCTTGTCGGTTTTGGCGTGCGCGTAGGCCAGCCCGCGCGCGATGCGGCTGACAATGAACACGGCCAGTTCCTTGGGCAGCTTCCGGCGTTTGGCGGCCAGTTGCTGGGTGAACTGCTCCAGGTTGGCGCCGCGAATCAATTCCATGCAAATGAAACAAACGCCATTGGTCTCGCCGAGATGGTAGGTTTGGACGATGTTGGTGTGAATCAAATCGGCAACGAGCTTGGCCTCGCCGATGAAATTCTCGATGAACATCTTCTGACTGGCGTAGTGGGGGCGGATGATCTTGATCGCCACACGCTTGACAAACCCCCGCGCCCCGTGCTGTTCCGCCTCATAGACGATGCCCATGCCGCCCTCAAAAATCTTGCGGACGATTTCGTAGCGGAACTCGCTTTGGATCGTAAAGAGCGCCACGCGAGGATGGTGTAAAATTGCCCTGCGAAGTCAAGTCCGGCGCTTGCCGGCCAAAAAGAAAGCCCGCGATTTTTTTTAGTTTTTTGCTTGCGCGCGGCGGCCGAAAACCCTTAATTCACGCCGAGTCACATGACTATTTAACCAAAAGAACAACATAAAACAACACCAACAGGAAGGACACCGACATTATGGCAAAAGCTATCTCGAAAGCTCAACTCGCCGCCGCAATCGCTGAGAAGGCTGAAATCCCAAAGAAAAAGGCGACGGAAATCCTCGACCACATCGCCCAGCTCGCCTACAGGCACGCGAAGGACACCTTCACGCTGCCGGGCATTGGCAAGCTCGTGCTCCGCAACCGCGCCGCGCGCCTGGGCCGCAACCCCAAGACCGGCGAAACCATCCAGATCCCGGCCAAGCGCGTCGTCAAATTCCGCGTCGCCAAAGCCGCGAAAGAGGCCATCCTCGGCGCCAAGTAATTTGCTTCTCTGCCAAAGGCGCTTCGATTCGTCGGAGCGCCTTTTTTGTTTGATCTTAAAGCTCAGGGCGGATTTTGTCCGGGTTGTCATCCGCCATCCTGATCCGAAATCATGAAAATCGCCGTCGTTGGCTGTGGAGCAGTGGGAAGTTACTACGGCGCCAGGCTCTGTCGTGCCGGGCAGGATGTCCATTTCCTGCTCCGGTCGGACTATGACGTCGTGCGTCAAAGAGGCGTAACCATCCGCAGCATCGAAGGTGATTTTCAGGTACAACCCCGTTGCGCCCGGAAACCGGAGAAAATCGGCAAGTGCGACGTGGTGTTGATTGCGCTCAAAACCACCGCCAACGATCAGTTCCCCAAACTGCTGCCGCTGCTGGTCGGCCCGCACACGGCCGTTGTCACGCTACAAAATGGCTTGGGCAACACCGAACGGCTGGCCCGGCTCTTTCCACCAGAACAAATCCTCAGCGGCCTCTGCTTCGTCTGCTTGAACCGCCTCGAACCCGGTGTCATTCGTCACATGGACTACGGCTTGATTGAGCTGGGCGAGTTCCAGCGTCCGGCGGGGCCGCGCACGCAGAAACTGGCGGCAATGTTTCGGGACGCCGGGGTGCCCTGCGAAGTCACCGACAATCTGGCGCAGGCACAGTGGGAGAAACTGGTCTGGAACATCCCGTTCAACGGCCTCGGCGTCGCCGGCACCGCCGGCTATGAAGCTCTGGTCAATCCGCAATTGCCAATCGCCAATCACCAATCCGTTGGTACGGTTTTGACTACTGATAAATTGCTCGCCGACCCGCGCTGGGAAAAACTGGTGCGCGAGCTGATGATGGAGGTCATCCACACCGCACGCGCCGTGGGACATGAGATTCCCGACAGCATCGCCGCAGACCGGATTGCCCGCACGCGCACCATGGGCGCTTACAAGGCGTCCACCCTGCTGGATTTCGAACGCCGTCAGCCATTGGAGTTGGAGAGCATGTTTCTCGAACCGCTGCGCCGGGCACAATCGGCCGGCGTGCCCGTGCCGCGTCTGGCCGCGCTCTGCGAAGTGTTGCGGCAATTGGAGCAAATGCATTGATCGAGGGAATTATCGCCGCCGCAATTTTTTCTCCACCAGCAAACTTTCCGGCAGGGCGATCAATTCGGATTGGGTGTCTTGCGGCTGCCAGACCACGCGGCCATCGTCGAGCATCCGCTTGATGACGCCGCGCGTCGAACCCCGCAGCGTTTTCACGCGGTCGCCGGGCTGGAAACTTGCGGTTTCGCAAAGGGACTCGACAATTTGCGCCATCGCTTCCCAAGGGAGAACACCGGCAATGTAATGCGCGACCGCCGACATGACCTCGCGCCGCCGTCCCGTCTGCAATTCAGCGAAAACCAAATCAACGAGCGTCCGGCCAACGTCCGCAAAAGTATTGCCGTTGAAGAAAAGGAACGGAGCGCGCCGATGGCACTGCCGCAGGAACTCTACCGTTTCGGCGAGGGAGCAGATTTCGGCTTGCCGGCTGCGCCACTCCGCTTCAACCGCTGCATAGCTCTCTGAATTCTGGCCGTGCTGCGCGCCTCCTCTTGTGCACGCTCCTTGGTTGAGGCCGATGACAAGCTCCCAACTCCGGTTTTTGAGAAAAGCGGCTCGGGTTTGTAACGGTGATTGTTCGCCAGGACTTCCTCCAGAATGTCCTGGTCGGTCAGATGCTCCAACAGATCGGTTCGCAGCTTCATCTGCCATAATATGCCCGTTTTTAGGGAGAACGGCAAGCCACGTATTTTGCCCAGCCCCATCCGCACGCCGCCTGCCTCTGGCCGCGATTCATAACATACACCGGAACCACCGACAATTTCTGTTTCCGTGTAAAAAATTTTATCCGTGTTCATCCGTGTCCATCCGTGGTTAAATTAAGCCCATGAAACCTCGCGTCCGCTTCGCCCCGTCGCCGACCGGTTTCCTGCACATCGGCGGCGCCCGCACCGCCCTGTTCAACTTGCTTTACGCCCGCCACACCGGCGGCACCTTCATCCTCCGCATCGAGGACACCGACGCCGCGCGCAATTCACAGGAGGCCGTGGATGTCATCCTCAACGGCCTGCGCTGGCTCGGCCTGGATTGGGACGAAGGCCCGCTCACCGGCGATGCCACCGGCCCGGGCAAAGGCGATCGTGGCCCGTATTTCCAAAGCCAGCGGAAGGAAAATTATCAGCGCCGCGTCGAGGCGCTGCTGGCCCACGGCCTCGCCTACGAACACGAAGGCGCGGTCAAATTCAAAATGACCCGCGAGCCAATCACGATTCACGACCTCGTCGTCGGCGACGTCGTCCGCAAATTGACTGACCGCGAGGAGCAGGACCCGGACTTCGTGATTCAGCGTTCAGACGGCCAGCCGGTGTTTCATCTCACCAACGTCGTGGACGATTTGGAGATGGGCGTCACGCACGTCATTCGTGGCGAGGACCATTTGAGCAACACGCCCCGGCACATCGCGCTGTTCCGTGCGTTCGGCGTGAACCCGCCGCATTACGCGCACCTCCCGCTCATCCTGAACGCCGACGGCTCCAAAATGAGCAAACGCGACAAAGGCGCATCGCTGACAACTTACGTCGAAGAAGGATTTCTGCCCGAAGCCGTCGTGAATTATCTGTGTCTGCTCGGCTGGTCGCCCAAAGACAACCGCGAAAAAATGACCGTGGCCGAAGTCATCGAGCGTTTCGACCTGCCGCAAATTCTCCGGCACAACGCGCGGTTCGACTACGAAAAACTGCTCTGGTTGCAGGGCGAATACGCCCATGAACTCAACGACGACCGTTTTTACGAACTGGCCGTCCATGCCTTCGCCAAAGCCGGAATCGACACGAACAAATTTCCGCTCGCTTACATCAAGGCCGCGCTCGACACCTGCAAAGGCAAGTTCAAGATGTTCAGCGAACTGCCCGCCTACGCCGGATTTTATTTCACCGACAAGATCGAATACGACGCCGAAGCCGCGAAAAAAGATTTCGTGCCCGAAAACAAACCGCGACTGGAAAAACTCCGCGACGCTTTTACCGCCGCGCCGAAGTTCGACGCCGCAACCCTCGAGACCGCTCTCAAGGAAACCGCCAAGGCGCTGGGCGTGAAGGCCGGCGTGCTGGTGCATCCCTGCCGGCTGGCCGTTACCGGCAACACCGCCGGGCCGAGCCTTTACCATCTGCTCGAAGTCCTGGGCAAAGAACGCGTGCTGCAACGGGTTGAAAAGGCGCTCAACGCAATTGGCCAATGACTACTTGGGAGAAAGAGCAGCTAGACATTCAATACCTCTACCGTGTTGAAAATGCGTGGCAGTTTCGCTTTGGTGAAAGAACTGAAAACTATCATACCAAGAGTTTTGCGGATTCAGGACGACATTCGGACGCGTCTTTAGAGGAAGCCCGGAAATACAGAAACGATTTTTTTAAGGCGCATCCAGAACTTTTGTCAGGACGGCCACCGTTTCGAATTCAGCTTCCAAGAAATAACCGCACTGGAATACTCGGCGTCAATTATTCCGAAACAACTTTGCCAAGCGGAACTATTGCTCGTGGTTGGCAGATGACATGCCCTCGACCTGGCAGCGTGGAGCCAGTTACCGCAAGGTTTTCGGTTCGCAAATTTGGTGAGACACAAGCTCTGATGATGGCTGTTCAGGCGCGCCGCGATGCAACGCTGGAAATTATTCGAGCCGAAGAGTCACCTGTCGCGGCAAAACCGCTTCAACGTCTGATTGATGAATACGACGACATCATAGCTGAATTAAAAGACAGCCTTGAGAAAGATGACAAAAGCGAATTGTTGAGCATTATTCAGGAAGCTCGACTAGATGCTACAAGCAAGCAGGTGCAGATTCAGATGCGCCTTGGGCATCATCGATTTCGCAGACTTGTAATTGGACGCTGGCAAGGCTGTTGTGCCGTGACTGGCGTTGACATATTGGTGGATGCGGCGCACATAAAGCCTTGGCGCATTGCTTCCAACTTTGACCGCATAAATCCATACAACGGAATTGCGCTTTCTTCGCTTTACCATCGGGCATTTGATCTCGGCTATATTTCATTCGGAGACGACGGAAGCATTCTCGTTTCAGAAAAATATAGAGAGCGCCTTTTGCGAATGGGCATGAATTTATCCGTTAAAATTTCTGGCCTGACTGATGACCACCAACTTTATTTGGATCATCATCGAAAACATCTTTTCCAAGATCATAAAAAGCCCGTGTCGCGCCCGCCCATTTCCGCCGGTGCTGCGCTGCCGCCTTCGCCTTCGTCTCCGCCGTGACGAGCCGGCTAAAGCCGGAACTCCGAACCGGGCAAAGTTTGGAGTCCCGCCTTCAGGCGGCAGGGGGAAACACCGAGTGAACGGGGAACTCCAAACCCAGACCGGCTGAAGCCGGAACTCCGAACCGGGCAAGTTTGGAGTTCCGCATTTATGCGGCCCGGTTAATCTTCCCGCCATGTCCGAACCGCGCTATCTCTGGCGTCAGCTCGATCAAAAGCAGCGCGAGGAGTTGCTCGCGTGGCGAAAGGATCGCCGTCATCCGTGGCATTCGCCGCCGCACCGGCCAAACTTCGGCCACTTGCGCTTTCTCATCTCGGCGGCGTGTTACGAGCACCATCATTACATCGGCCACAGCCTGGAGCGCATGGACGATTTTTCCCACGGCTTGTTGGCCGTGTTCACCTCCCATGCCGACCAAACATTTGCGTGGTGTGTGCTGCCGAATCATTATCACGCGCCCGTTGAAGCGCCGGACATAAAACTTCTGCTGCACGAACTAGGGCAGTTCCATGGCCGCACTTCACACGCCTGGAACGGCGAAGAGAAGGTTCGCGGGCGAAAAGTTTTCTTTCGCGCAGTCGAGCGCGCGATGCGTTCCGACCGGCACTATTGGGCGACGTTGAATTACGTCCATCACAATCCAGTGCGACACGGCTATGTCGAGCGGTGGACAGATTGGCGGTGGAGCAGCGCGACGGAATATCTGGCGCAAACGGGAATGGAAGAGGCAAAGCGCGTATGGCAGAATCATCCGTTGCTGGATTACGGCAAAGACTGGGACGAGCCGGGAATGTAAGTTTGGAGTTCCGCATTTATGCGGTTCCGCCCGGCTCGCGAATATCCAGGCCGCGTGAACGCGGAACTACAAACCGCTTTTGCCAAAACAATTCGCGCGCGGAAAATTTTCCATTAAACTCCGCCCGTGCTCAATCCGTTCATCCATTGGATCGAAACCAAAGGGCCTTATGCGCCGTGGCTGTTCCTGGCGCTGTTCCTCGTCGCGTCGTTCCTCATGATCTGGCGGCTGGAAGTTTTGAGCGCCAAGGGCTTCGAAGGCACGGTGCTCGGCACGCTGGTCATGCCGTATTGC
>Ga0187866_1001473_pt1 | contig 21943 bp, 16 predicted proteins | sample June2016WEW_11_1_3_FD_133013 | JGI IMG/M metagenome (GOLD analysis project Ga0187866, IMG submission 133013) | Peatland microbial communities from SPRUCE experiment site at the Marcell Experimental Forest, Minnesota, USA - June2016WEW_11_150 | ecosystem: Environmental > Terrestrial > Soil >...
GACCTCTCGACCCTGCCCCTCGCCGCTGCCGACCGCATCGAAGTCGTGCGCGGCAACAACTCAGCCTTGTACGGAGCGAACACGGTCGGAGGCCTTGTCAACGTCATGACCGCAGACCCGGAACGGCTGGGCGCCGTTGTCACCGCCGGGCTCGGCTCGTTCGGCAAACGCTACCTCCAGTTCCAGCACACCAACTGGCTCCAGCCGCTCGGCTACCTCGTCGCCGTCAATCTGAGCCGCACCGACAGGACCTTCTCCTATCGCGACTCGGCTGACTCGGTTCGAACCCGGCTCAATTCCGACATCGCGAACTCGGAAATCATGTTCAAAGGGAAATACGAGCAGGGCAGGCATCTCGTGACCCTGCTCGGCGAGTACGACCGCACCGACCGCGGCGTGCCCGGCCCAACCTATTGGCCCTCGGACAGCGCGCGCACAGTTGACTTTCGCGGCATCGCCCACCTCGATTACGAGTTCCGCGAGACCGACAACTCCCGGCTCGAGGCCACGCTGTACGACCACGAATTCTGGCGGCACTACTGGGACCCTGACACGACGGCTCCTGCCAACGACACTCACGCCACCGCGGTCCGCGGCGTCATGCTCAAGCAGGCAGTCCACGTCGCGCGCTGGGCCACGGGCCTTGCCGGAGTTGAGGCCGACCGCGAGCAGTTCCGGAGCACGGCCATCGGCACACCGCAGCGCACGACCGGTTCCGGATGGCTTGAAGCACGGCTCGGCTGGCTCGGCTTCGACGTCACGCCTGCTGCCCGCTTCGACTGGCTGTACCAGTCCCGGCCCATGCCCGACTCGACGCTCTTCTTCTCCAACACGCGCGTCATCAGTCCCAAGATTTCCGTGACGTGGTCCGGCCTGAACTGGCTCAGCCTGTACGCGTCAGGCGGCCGCTCGTTCCGCGCCCCCACCTTCAACGAACTGTACTGGCCCAAAGACCAGTGGACCTCAGGCAACCCGCATCTCAAACCCGAGCACGCAACCAGCGCCGACCTTGCCGCGACTCTCCGATACAGTCACTGGGTCAGCGCGCGCGTCGGCGGATTCTACTCGCGCCTGACCGACCTGATTCAGTGGACCCCGGACTCGAACTACGTGTTCACGCCGGTGAACGTACACACGGCGACAATCACCGGCGGGGAACTGGAACTGGCCGCCGGGTATCGCCATGCCGGTGTGGTCGGCAATGCAACGTACATGGTTGCACGCTCTCACGGCAAGGACCTCATCTACCGGCCGCGCCTCAGCCTTGCGCTATCTCCGTGGCTGGCCTGGCAGCGCTTCGGGCTGAACTGCGACGTCCGCTACACCGGCGCGCGCTACACTCAGACGGACGACTCGGACTCTTTACCGGGGTACGTGCTGCTGGACGTCGGCGCATCATACGACCCGCATCTCGGTCGTTTGAGCGCGACCCTGCGCGCGGGCGTCCGCAACCTGTTCGACCGGCAGTACGAGGTAATGCAGGGCTACCCGGTTCCGGGCCGGAACTGGTACGCGGAATTGGAACTGAAGCTCTAGCGCCCCGAGGCTTTGGACTGCGGGAGCGGGAGCTCCCGCTTTTCCGGAGCCGAGTCGAGCGCCGCGACCACCGGGCCTGCCGGGCGCGTCAAGTCGGCCAGATACGAGGCCTTCAGCGCCTCGAACTCAGGCATGTTCTTCTTTGCCACCGGCTCTGCTCGCGGCGGAATCACCTTCAGAGGGTTGACCGGCGTACCGTTCTGCCTGACCTCAAAGTGCAGGTGCGGCCCGGTGGCCAGACCCGTCATCCCGACATAGCCGATGGTCTGTCCCTGCCGCGCCCGCGCGCCCTCGTGCACTCCGGGCCCAAATCCGGACAGGTGCCCGTACCGGGAAGACAGCCCGCCCGCGTGGCGGATTTCCACAAGCCTGCCGTACCCTCCGGTCCAACCCGCGATGGTTATCTGGCCGTCGGCAATCGCACTCACCGGCGTGCCGGACGGCGCGCCGTAGTCAACGCCCGCGTGCTCCCGCCACGTCCGTAGTATGGGATGGTATCTCATGCCGAAGTAGGACGTGACCTTGGCGAACTGCAGGGGTGAACGGAGCACGGTCTTGCGCAGAGACTGGCCCTTCTCGTTGTAGAAGTCCCAGTGCCCGGACGGGTCGTTGTAGAAGAACCCGTAGTAGTTGCCGATTTTCCCCTTGTAGTGCACTGCGTAAATCCGGCCGTCGCGAAAGAAGGTCGAGTCTACGTATAGCTTATCGAGCAGGACTTCGAACGAATCCCGCTCGTTCACCTCGGTGAGGAAGTCAACGTCGTAGCTGAGGACTTCCGCGAAGTTGACAATCAGCCCCGGCTTCTCGCCCATGGCAATCATCGAATTCCAGAGCGAGCCCTGCACCTCGCCCCGCAACACGACCCGCACCGTGTCCACCGCCTTCACTTCCTTGGCCGCGGTCGCGCCGGCTGAGTCAAGCTGCACCGCGTAGGACGTAACCATGTCCTTGCGGTAGCTCACCGCTGCCAGGTTCAGCCCGTGGTACACAAACACGACCCCGTCTCCCTGCCGCATGTTCCGGAAGCTGAAATCGGTCTTGGTCAGCGCCGCGTACACCTCGTTGATGCGTTCCTGCGGCACGCACCAGCGCTCAAGCACGCCGGCCAGCATCTCGCCCCTGCCCAGGCTGTCCTCGCCTAGGTACGTCGAATCCGGGCTCGGCAACTCAGGCCCGCACGCCGGGTGCTTCACGTTCAGGCGCTTCACCACAAGGAACCCGGCCCCAATCACAGCTAGCAGAACCAGCACCACGCCGACCAGTCGGGCGAAGTTCCGGTGTCGGACTGGTCCGACCGGTCCGACTTCCGGGCCTATTTCAGCACCTCAATCTGCGCCGGGTCGGACACGGCGATTTCCGGCGCTCCTTTGTAGTCCTTCACGATGCCGGTCACGCGCACGTGCCGCTTCAGGTAGTAGTCCTCAGGCCTGGGCGGGAACTTGGCCAGGTCCTGTCCGAATATCACTACACTGAAGTACTTTCGATAGTCCTCATGGAAGTTCAGGTGGCACACGTTGCCTGAGTTGTGGGTTGCCACGACCGTGCCGTCAACGGTAACCAGCTTGCCCTCGTAGGTCCCCGCGTCCAGCCACGAAACCACCTGAAGGCCCGGCTTGCTCGATTCGGCACGCACGGACTCGGCGCGGACTTTCGCCTGCATCAGTTCCGGAGTCGGCGGCGTGAACACGTTGAACGCCCAGAGGCCACGTCCGATTCGCGCCGCCTCCTGCTCGGCTTTGGCCAGCGTGTCCTGGTACTTCAGGTGCGCCTGGAACGTCCGGAATGCCGCATATCCCTTACGCACCATCTCCAGGTTTACCATCGTGTCCCCGACGTACACATATCGCAGCACGCGCCCGTACTGGTCCTTGTTTTCCGAGTCTGCCTCCAGCCTGACCTGCCGGCCCTGCACGTACTTCCCCAGAATCTCCCCCGCGATATCGCCGCCCGGCTGATAGCTCTCCGGCGCGTCAATACCCAGAAGCCTCACCACAAGGCTGTCATCAGTCCGGAACGTATCACCGTCATACACCACGCTCACCCGGTGCGTGCCGGCCGAACTCAATCCGGTCGCAAGCAGCACCGCCACTACCGACACAAACGTTCTCATGAGAATGTCTCCTATAATTGCCGAGCCGCCTACAGCATACCAGCCACGTCAGGCTAATCAACGCTGACGAGGCTCGGCCGGTGCCGAACTCCGGCTACTTTGCTCTGGTGAGGACGACCTTGCGGCTCATGCGCTCCACGCCGCTCACCAGCGTGACGAAATACGTCCCGGCCGGCAGAGCTCCACGCGGCACGCCTGCGCTGTACCGGCCTGCGGCGACTGCGCCCGCGGCCAACGGCTTCACCAACCTGCCGCTGACATCGTAGATGCCGACCGACACGCGGCCCGAGCGCGGCACATCGTAACAAACGGCAAACCTGCCTCTGGCCGGATTCGGTGACACAGCGAGTGCCCAGTCCCGAATGCTCACTCTCGGCGCTTCGGCCACACCGGGTCCCGTGGGTGGGTACTTGATGAGTAGGATGTCTTCTCCTGTGGAGGCCATCGTCGCGAAGCCTGCGACTATCACGTTGCCCAGCGAATCGAGACACATAGCCGTGCCTTCGTCAATACTGGGCGAGCCGCTGCCCGAGTAACGCGCAGACCATAGTAGGCCGCCATCTGCGTTGTAGCGTAACGTCGCACAGTCCGAGAGCGTACTGACTCCCCGGGTTTGTCCGGCCAAGTAGATTTCGCCATCGGGGCTCACGGCGATGGCCGAAGGCACGTCGTAGTTGTGTCCAGGGCCGTCGTATCTGGCTATCCACTTGCGCGAGCCGTCCGCTCCGTAACGGATGGTCTTGAAATCCTCCTGAGTCAAGGAGTCATTCGCGCATCCCGCCACAATGACCCCAAGAGAATCGCTAGTTGCCAGGCGCACGCCGTAGCCCACTACCAGTTCCCGAACCCAAGCCGTATCGCCCTTGTCCGTGTACCTGGCAGTCAGTATTCTGGGCGTGCCCATTGAGACATAGCCGGTCACGAACGCCGTACAACGCCTCACCGACACATCACAGAATTCCGTTTGCTCACCGGGCGATTGATACAACGCACTCCATGCTGTCTCGCCCGCAGGGGTGAGCTTCGTCAGCGAGGCGATCTCGCTCCACGAGGTGATTGTTTCTCCGGCGATGTAGATACTCCCCGCCGAATCCGCGTCCACGGCATTCGCTTGGTTGTATCGATTGGACAGATCATACCTGGATACCCACAGCGGGTTGCCGGCGCTGTCCAGTTTCAAGACTGCGATGTCCTCACTGTCTTGGGAGGTCTTGCTGTCGCAGACGACAATGCAATTCTGGGAATGGTCCAAGACCATGTCCTTCGGACAGTCGTAGACGTGCGCCGGAGCTGAGTATCGGAATTCCTTCTGAATCGAGCCATCCGGTGCCAGCTTGATGACCGCTGCCGCCCATGTGCTGGATGAATCCTTGCATCCACAGGCCGCAAAGATCGAACCGTTGGCTGTTACGGCTATGTTGTTCACCCAACCGTCGAAGCCTGGGTACGGGTCGTAGGTCCTGAACCACATCGTGTCGCCTGCGCCGGTGTACTTGATGATCGCGCAGCTAGTGTGACTGCCCCGGTCTATCGAGGCGCCGACGACGACCTCACCGGTCGGCGTCACTGCGACCGCGTACGCCACGTCATCGCCGGAAGCCCCTCCGTCAAGCGTCCTTGTCCATGTCTGAGCTAGGACGTGGTTCGTCGTCTGAGTCAGGAGCAACAAGCAGAGGAATGCTATCAGCTTCTTCATCCGCCGTCCTTTCGTATTATGCCCGAGCATCTCGGGGAGGCAACTGGACTCCGTGTGCGACAAGACAGAGGGGAGGTCAATCCTCATCTCCTTGAACGTAGCCGGGCCAAGATGAAAGTCAAGGGGGCGCGCTCAGGGCAGGTCTTCGTGGATTGACACGCCGGCGCGGAGGTCTTTGATGATCCCTGCGACCGCACCGAAGGTCGCCACGTCCACCGTGATGTCCGGCTTTTCCGCGTCGCACTCCGGACAATCCTGGAACGATACGCCGCAGGTCCCGCGCAATGCCCAGCCCTCGACAATCGGCTTCTTGCCCTCGCCTTCGAGCACGCGGGCGTAGAGCAGTTCGGGCAGCTCGACCTTGCGCACCGGCACTCCGGTGCCGCACTGCTCGCAAGGCGCGACGTGCCGGAACCCGACTTCCAGCCGTGCCTTCTCCAGCACCTCGTCGGGCATGTCCTTCTCTTGGTAGACCCGCACCAATTCGCGGCCCCCGCCCGGGCCGGACGCGACCGCCATCATCAGCCAGATTCTGTCAAGCTCCGGATTGCCCTCGTGGAACTCACGGGTGTAGCGCTGCCGTTCTGCGCCGGTCTCCGCCTCTTTCCGCCTGATTTGCTCGCGCTCGGCGTGCGCAATCGCGTCGCGCCGGAGCTGCGTGCGGCGCTTGCCCTCGGCGATATACCCGGCCAGTTCCTCATCCTCGAAGCGCAGCTTCGGGTCGGCGTACCGGAACAGCAGCTTGATGCGATAGAGCGCTGTGCGGTCGAAGAAGAAAACCGCCGGCCAGGCGACGACGTACACGATACCGCGCAGGATGCTGACGAAAACGTCCAGCGACTCGTCCCCCTTGCCGCGGAACTCGCCGTCAAGGTAGTAAAGACTCAGGTGATAGAGAACCGCAATCACGATGCCGACGACGAACCAGACTACGAGTATCGGCCCGAACACCGCGACCAGATGCTGGGCAACGTCCTGACTTCCTTCCGTCTCCATTATCGCCTCCCACTGCCTGCCGGCAGCCGCGAGCCTAACGCAGCCATTTGCTACAAAGGCGTAGATTCATCGCTTTCGCCAAGGTGCTTTCTCCGTCGCTACTGTCTCGTGTCTCCGTGGCAGATTCCGCCTCGGGGCACTTTGACTCTGTCTTTTGACCTGCGCGCCCCACGCGCCATGTGCTCCTCGCCATCAGGGCCGCGCCGGCAACAAGACCCATAGCACTCATATGTTCTTCGCGACAAGCATACGTGCCGGGAATCATCTCGTCAACTGAAAGGACTGTGTCCCAAACCCCGAAGCCCGAAATGGAACCGCCAAGAGACGCCAGGGATTCCGACTTTGGTCATTTGACATTTCCTCGTTGATTGGTCATTGAGGCTTGGGTATCGGTCATTCCTGCCAAGAAGGGACTTCTGTCGTAACTCGACAAAGCGCACAAGACCCTGCGCCGCACATCCCGGTCAGCGCAGTTCGCGGTGGAGGCTCACGAACGCCCGCGCACATTGCCCAACACAGAACGCCGCTCAGGACCTCACGCAGCACTCGACTCAGGACTGAACACGCCACTCGACGTGGAACGCCGCACAGAACCTCACACCGCATTCGACTCAGGGCGCAGCAAAGCACTCGTCGCAGAGCGCCGCACAGAACTCAAGATAGCATTCGACTCATGGCGCGACAGAGCACGCGGCACAGAACGCCGCACAGAATCCAACGCAGAATTCGGCCCAGAGCAGGGCAAAGCATGAGCTAAGTAGCTCCAAGATTCAATCCATGACTCAATCCAGAGTTCACTTCCAGATTCACCCTCATCCTCACCCCAAGATTTACCCATGACTTGAATCCAAGATTGACCCTGAGTCTCATCCTGATAGTCATCACTAGATTCACCCCAAGCTTCACCCTATGACTCAACCTTAGACTCAACCCCATACTCAACCTCAGCCTCAACCTGTATCTGTATCCCAAGGTGAATCAGTAAGTTACCATGAGATTCACCCTTAGATTCACCACGAGATTCACCTCCAAGTTCATCGTCTAATTCACATAGGGGGTCGTCCAGGGGGTCACCCAGGGGGTGACCCTGGGGGTGACCCTCTTAGTGAATCTAGAAGTTACCCTTACAATCGCAGGCCAGATCGAATGTCAGGCCAAACGTTCAATACACATAACGTTAGTATTCTTAGTAGTTTAAGCTAGTGCATCAGGTTGCAAGTGGCAATCAGAAAGACCAACTGAGTCTCTTGTTCTTGCCAGTGTTGCGCTTAGGGGCAAGCCAAGCGGAGTTTAGCTGCCAAGCATGCCGATACTCAACGCCTGCATGTGGCGGCAAACGTTGCGCGATGCTCGACCGGATGCCAGCGAAAGACCATGTCGGATTCGGTGCGCCCATGCGGCGCGGGAAGCCCGAAGCACGAGGCTCCAAGTCCCGAGGCCGGACGCCGGACGCTTTGCGCCCGCGTAGGCTGACGCCACGCGCGGCGATTCTGGTCGTACGCAGTCGGCCGTGAACCCTCACCCGCTCCGCCCCTGTACTACAAGCGTGCAGGATCGTCGTTTTCGCGACGTTGTCTCTCTCCGCCGCTTCTGTCTCGTTCGTGTAATATTCCGCCTCCGGACGTTTTGACTCTTGATATTTGGCTTTTGCCCTTTGACTTGCGCGTCCTACGCGCGCTGTGTACTGACTGCTGTGCGCTGTATGCTGTCCTTAGCCGCTCGCCGTGCGTCTGCTTGACACAGCGCCCGTTTCTGGCTATAACCTGCGCGTGCTAGACAGAGGTTCAGCCTGATGGGACTGACCGAAGCTGATACTTGCCGCAGGTTCGTTCTTCCTAAGCTGCTGGCCGCGGGGTGGGACAGCGAACCACACTCCATCGCCGAGCAAAGAACGTTCACCGACGGTCGCATTTTCGTCGTCGGCAGCAAGACCGGCCGCAGGAAGCAGAAGCGGGCCGACTATGTCCTTCGTTACACGCGCGACATTGCGCTCGCAGTTGTTGAGGCAAAGGCCGAGTATAAACTGCCCGGCGACGGCCTCCAGCAGGCCAAGGACTATGCCGAAACTCTGAGCCTCAAGTTCGCGTACTCCACCAACGGCAGAGGCATCATCGAGTTCGACTACCTGACCGGTGTCGAACGCGAAGTCGAGACATTCCCGACGCCGGACGAGTTGTGGCTCCGCCTGAGGACCAGGTCGAAGCTGTCCAAGGAAGCCACCGAACGTTTGCTCACGCCCGGCCTCCACACGCCCGGCAAGATTCCACGCTACTATCAGGAAATCGCCATCAACCGCGCAATGGAGCACATCCTGTCCGGCAAGCAGCGCACGCTTCTGACGCTGGCGACCGGCACCGGCAAGACGTTCATCGCGTTCCAAGTCTGCTGGCGACTATGGAACGGCCGCTGGACCCGCAACGGCGAATATCGCCGGCCGCGTATCCTCTACCTGTCGGACCGCAACATCCTCGTGGATGACCCCAAGGTGAAGGACTTCAAGCCGTTCGAGTCCGCCGCGTGGAAGATAGAGAACGGCGTTGCGAACAAGAACCGCGAGATGTACTTCGCCATCTACCAGGCACTCGCCAAGGACGAGGTGCGACCCGGCCTGTACAAGGAATATCCGAAGGACTTCTTCGACCTCGTCATCGTGGACGAGTGCCACCGCGGCAGCGCGCGAGACGACTCCAACTGGCGCGAGATTCTTGACTACTTCGAACCGGCCTACAAGCTGGGCATGACCGCGACCCCTTTGCGCGAGGACAACCGTGACACCTACAACTACTTCGGCAACCCGGTCTACACCTACAGCCTGAAACAGGGCATCGACGACGGATTCCTTGCCCCTTACCGCGTCCACCGGATACTGACGTCCTACGATGCGGCCGGCTGGCGGCCGGACAAAGGTCAACTCGACCGCTACGGCCGTGAAATCCCGGATGGCGAGTACCAAACCAAGGACTTCGAACGGGTCGTGGCCCTGCGCGTGCGCACGCAGGCAATCGCCCGCAACTTCTCCGACTTCCTTGCTTCGACCGACCGCTACGCCAAGACGATGGTCTTCTGCGTTGACCAGGAGCACGCAGAGGAAATGCGCCACGCGTTGGTCACGCTCAACTCCGACATCGTGGTCCAGCACCCCGACTACTGTTGTCGTGTGACAGCCATCGAAGGCGACATCGGCATGGGCCACCTGAGCAAGTTTCAGGACGTGGAAACCCGCTCGCCTGTCATCCTGACGACCTCGAAACTCCTGACCACAGGCGTGGACGCACCAACCTGCCGGAACATCGTGATAGCCCGCGTGGTCAACTCGATGGTCGAGTTCAAGCAGATGATTGGCCGCGGCACGCGGGTGCGCGACGACTACGGCAAGCTCTACTTCAACATCCTCGACTACGCCGGCAGCGCGACCCGGCTGTTTGCCGACCCGGAGTTCGACGGCGAACCCGAACTGTTGGACGAGGTTACGATAGGCGACGACGGCAAACCGATTACGGGTTCGAAGGTACAGCCGAAGCCTGAGCCAGTGACGCCGCCCGACGAACCGCCAACCATGATTGAACCCCGCGACGGCCCATCCGCGTCGCTTCACAAGTACTACGTTGACGGAGGCACAATCCAGATTGCCGCCCAACTCGTGTATGAACTGGACGCGGACGGCAAGCAGTTGCGCGTGATGGAACTGACCGACTACACGTCCGAAAAGGTGCGCAAGCTCTTCCCGAACTCGGCCGAACTGCGGAAGAAGTGGGCCGACGCCGGCCAACGCACGGAAATCATCCTGCAACTGGCAGAGCGCGGCATCTCGTTCGATGACCTGTACAAGGTAACCAAGCAACCGGACGCCGACCCGTTCGACCTGCTCTGCAACATAGCCTTCAACGCACCGCTGCGTTCGCGCCGCGAACGGGCTGAGCGGTTGCGCAAGGAAGAGAAACGGTTCTTCGAGAAGTACCAACCCGAGGCGCGACAGATACTCGACGAACTGCTTGAGAAGTACGCCGAGTTCGGCGCGGCGCAGTTCGACTTGCCCGACATCCTGAAGGTTCCGCCCATATCCGAGCACGGCCAAGTGACAGAGATTGTCGCCAAGTTTGGCGGCCCGGAGAAGCTCCGCGAGGCGGTAGGAGAATTGCAGGCGCTGCTGTATGCGGCATAGAAAGGGGTTCAACAGTTGAACGGTTCAACGGTTAAGCAGCCGAAGGCACGGTACTTCGAGGACTTGGTCGTGTACCAGAAGTCGCGCGAGCTTGCCAACGGCATTTACGCGCTTGCTCGACAGGGCGCGTTCGCCAAAGACTACGGCTTGGCGGACCAAGTGCGGCGTGCTGCCGTGTCGGTGATGTCGAATATCGCGGAAGGATTCGAGCGCGGCAGCAACACCGAGTTCATTCAGTTCCTCTACATTGCCAAAGGCTCCTGTGGTGAAGTGCGGGCTCAGTTGAGCATCGCGGTGGACCAAGGCTATGTCGCCAGGTCTGACTATGAGCGACTGCAGAATCAGTGCCGGCTCATCAGCGGAATGCTGAGCAGCTTCATCAACTACCTGAAGGGCGCGAGGCTGCAGGGGCCCAAGTTCACGCCCTCCTCGCGCAACCAGGCGGCCGAGGAAGTCGAGAGGCGTATCCGGGACCTTAGGGCAGCTCAGGAAGTCAACATCCGCAACCGCCGTCCGCCCGATGAAGGATAGTTGTTTGAGCCTTTCAGCCCTTGAGCCTTTCAGCTTTTCAGCCTTTCAGCATTCAAGCCTCTCAGCCTTTGAGCCCTTGGGCCTCTCAGCTCTTGAGCCTGACCGGAGGTATATCTTGAGTCGCGCCGTGAAACACGCCGCCGCGCATCTGACCATCTCCCGGCATCTGGTCTACCTTGGGCCGTTCAGCATTTCAGCCTTTGAGCTAGCCTGAGGCGTGCTGATGCGCAAGAAGAACAGCCAGCCAATCCAGCCTTTGACCACTGCCCAGCAGCCCGTCCGGATTCAGCGTTTCAGCTTCTCAGCCTTCTGTCTCGTCAAGGGTGAACGGTGAAACGTGCCAGCAGGCAGATGACCACTCCACTTACAACGGCTCAGGCGCTTGCCAGCCTGGTCAAGTCGGCTCGGGACATCATGCGCAAGGACCGGGGGCTTTCGGGCGACGTGGACCGGCTGCCGCAGTTGACGTGGGTGATGTTCTTCAAGTTCCTCGACGACATGGAGAAGGTGCGCGAGGAAGAGGCAAAGCTCGAGGGCAAGCGATTCCGACCCGCAGTCGAGGCGCCGTACCGCTGGCGTGACTGGGCAACCGACGACTGCAAACTGACCGGTGACGACCTGACCGCCTTCATCAACAACGAGGAGGCTCGTGGCCCGGACGGCAAGAAAGGCCCGGGCCTGTTCAAGTACCTGCGCGGCCTTCAGGGCGCGAACGGCGGGGACCGGCGCGACGTCATCGCCTCCGTGTTCAAGGATGTAGTCAACCGAATGGTCTCAGGCTACCTCCTGCGCGACGTGGTCTCGAAGGTGAACGGCATCCACTTCGACTCGACTGAGGAAATCCACACTCTCGGCAACATGTACGAGACAATGCTCCGCGAGATGCGCGACGCCGCCGGCGACTCGGGCGAGTTCTACACCCCGCGCCCGGTCATCCGTTTCATAGTCGAGGTCATCAACCCGAAGCTCGGCGAAGTCGTGCTCGACCCGGCCTGCGGCACCGGCGGTTTCCTTGTCGAAGCATACAAGCACCTCGAAAAGCAGTGCCTGACCGTGGAGCAGCGCAAGATTCTCCAGAAGTCCTCCATCATCGGTGGCGAAGCCAAACCCCTGCCCTACCTGCTCTGCCAGATGAACCTGCTCCTCCACGGCATGGAATACCCGCACGTGAACTATGGTAACAGCCTCGCCGTGCGTCTGTCCGAAATCGGCGACCGGGACCGCGTGGACATCATAATGACCAACCCGCCCTTCGGCGGCGAAGAAGAGAAGGGCATCCAAGGCAACTTCCCGGACGACAGGAAGACGTCGGAGACAGCCTTGCTTTTCCTCCAACTCCTGATGCGCAAACTCCGGCGCTCGCCCACGCCCGGCCGCGCAGCGGTGGTCGTTCCCAACGGCACGCTCTTCGGCGATGGGGTCTGCGCCCGAATCAAAGATGAACTCCTCACCGAGTTCAACCTGCACACCATTGTCCGCCTGCCCAACGGTATCTTCGCGCCCTATACCTCGATTCCCACGAACCTCCTCTTCTTCGACCGCTCCGGCCCAACCAAGGACATCTGGTACTTCGAACTGCCCCTGCCCGAAGGCCGCAAGCAGTACACCAAGACGATGCCATTGCAGTTCGAGGAGTTCGCGCCATGCCTCAAGTGGTGGACCAAGCGCAAGGCCAATGGTCAGGCTTGGAAGGTTCTGGCCAAGGACGTGCTCAAGAAGGCCGACGACGGCTCGGTCACGGTCAACCTGGACATCAAGAACCCCAGCGCCAAACAGGACCTCGAACACCTTCCGCCCGAGCAACTCGTCGAAAGCATCGTCGAGAAAGAGAGGCGTATCCTCGCCCTGATGGCAGAAATCAAGACCTCGCTCGCCGAATCTCCCTCTCCCTTGAGCGGGAGAGGGCGGGGTGAGGGTGACAGGACCCACCTTGACCAAACGGAGGACTAGAAGATGAGCTTCCGCGACAGCTTCCCGCCGCCGAATGACCGCATCATCCGGTTTGATGTCCGACCCGCGACCGGAGCCGACATGGATGCGTTCATCGGGCAGTTGCTAACCGCCGACTGGAATGCACCCAACTCGCCTATCCGACTCGCCGACGACCTGTCGCTCGACGACGTGAAGCACGTGCTCTTCTTCGACCAGGCCCGGCAGTTCCTGCGGTTGATGGAAGAGAACAAAGGCGCGCCGCTTACCGCGACCGGCAACTTCAACCGGGTCTATGTAAGTCAGATGATAGAGAAGATGGACTGGCTCAAGCGATACGCCAAGCCGCTGCTTGAGGGTGGACTTTTCAAGGTGGTCAACGAGAGTGACATCATGCCGCTTGAGGTCCTGCACGGCGTCTGCGAATACGGCAAGCTCATCTACAAACGCGGGAACCGGGCATATGTCACGAGCAAAGGCCAAGAACTACTCGCCGACGCACAGGCCGGCCGGCTCTACAGGCAGTTGTTCTATACGATGTTCCGCAACTTCGACCTTGGCTTCCTGTCTCCTTTCCGGGAGACACCGCTTGTCCAGGACAAGATGGCCGTCATCTTGTGGCGGCTGCAGCTTGTCGCGGATGACTGGATTTCGCTCAACGAGTTGCCCAGGCAGGTATTCCTGTACGCGGTCGGCGAACAGGTCCGCGCCGCGTCAATCTGGCCCAAAGTCGAGTCCGACGTGCTGCTGGGCGAGGTCCTGCGTCCGCTCCTCTGGTTCGGCCTGCTCGAATGCGACCATACGGATGACGAGTATCACGGCCCGGACGTCGTCCTCAAGTACCGCAAGACCCCGCTCTTCGACCGCTTCCTCACCTTCATCTGGACCCCGTGACCTATCCTCCCCTTCAGCTTTCCATCCCTCCGTCCTTTCAGCTTCTGGTTTCTGACGCATTGGAGCCTCGCGGCTATGAATAGCCGCGTGTGGCCGGAAGTTCCCTTAGGCGAGGTGCTCGCCGAGAGGCAAGAACGTCCGACTGACGAAGACCTGTTGACGGGTCGTGTACGCATTATCTCCAAGATAGGCTTCAACGACGGCGTCCTGCAATTCCGGTCGGACGGCCAGACGAAGACCGGCATGATTCTCATAAGACCCGGTGACTTGGTGGTATCCGGCATCAATGCAGCAAAGGGTGCGATTGCCGTCTATGGCGACGAGAACGCGGGGCCTGCAGCCGCGACGATTCACTACGGTGCGTACACTCCCAAGAGAGACCGCGTTGACACGACATTCCTTTGGTGGTTGCTGCGCAGTAGGACGTTCCGCGAACTGCTGCGCGAGTACGTTCCCGGCGGCATCAAGACCGAACTGAAGGCAAAACGACTTCTGCCAGTCCCGATTCCCCTTCCCCTCGTTCCCGAACAGCGGCGCATCGTGGCACGGATTGACGAACTGGCGGGTAAGGTCGCGGAGGCACGTGGTTTCTGCCGTGGAGCCATCGACGAGGCCGAAGCGCTGGTCGCTGGAGCCATCGCTCGCAGTCTGGCCGATGTCCCTGTGACAGGCAGGCTCAGCGATGTTCTGCTATCCGACCCGCGCAACGGCTGGTCGGTTCGCTGCGACAACGATGAGGCAGGCACACCTGTGTTGACGTTGTCCGCCGTGACCGGCTTTCGCTATCGCGAGACCGAGTTCAAGAGGACGATAGCGCCGACGTCACCGGATGCTCATTACTGGTTGCACGACGGTGACCTGCTAATCACTCGCAGCAACACACCCGACTTGGTCGGCCACGCCGCCATCTACAGCGGAAAACCAGCTCCGTGCATCTATCCTGACCTTGTGATGAAACTCGTAGTTGACGAAACCGCTGCTGACAAGCATTTCGTACATTGGTGGCTCAGGGGTACGACTGCCCGCGACTACATTCGAGTCAATGCGAAGGGCACTAGCCCGACGATGAAGAAGGTGTCCCAAGGCATCGTGAAGGCGATTCCATTTCCTTCAGGACTAGGACTCGCCAAGGAACGCTCCGTTGTCGAGCGGCTGGATGCCCTGCAGGCGAAGGTGGATGAGTTGAAGCGGTTGCAGGCGGAGACGCAGGCCGAACTGGATGCCCTGATGCCGTCCATCCTCGACCGCGCGTTCAAGGGAGAGTTGTAAGGAGAGACGATGAAAAAGAGAGGTCCGGTGACGAGAGTCTATCAGTTGAAGGTGTCACTCAAGCACATTCAACCCGAGATATGGCGCCGGATACTGGTCGCAGGCGAAACCGACCTGAATGCGTTGCACCATGTCATCCAGACCGAGATGGGTTGGCAGGATACGCACCTGCACGTGTTCCGAGTCGGCGACGCAGAGTATTCTGACCCTGAAATGAAGGTGAAACTGGCCAAGGATGAATTCTCGGCCAGGTTGTTCCGGATAGCGCCCAAGGTTGGGGACGCGTTCACCTACGAGTACGACTTCGGCGACAGTTGGGACCACACCATAACGGTCGAAGCCGTCTCCGAGAACGACGACCGCTATCCGGGACATCCGGTTTGCATCGCCGGTGAGAACGCCTGTCCGCCCGAAGACTGTGGCGGCGTCCCGGGCTACGAACGTCTCGTGGAAGCTCGGCGCAAATCGGAGCGTTCCTAACATGATGACACGCGACGCCGGCTCGGCGGCCATCAGGACCACGAGGCGTTCGGCGCGAATCGGTCAATCTGAGGCTGAGGCGCATCAGGTGATTCGAGCCGAACTGGATGCCATGCTGCCGTCCGTTCAAGGCAGAGTTGTGATGAGCGTAAAGGCGAAGTTGAAAGGGTGAGGTGCATATCATGACTGAGAAGACAGGTGACGGAAAAGGGAGTCGGAAGGTGCGAACCCCGGCTGCGAAGCGCGAGCCGGAGACGCTGTCCAAGGCGGAACTTGAGGCACTGGCCGTTCTGCTCGGCCTGGGTCGCAAGCCACCGCCCCGGAAGCGCGTTGAGCCGGGAACCAAGCTGCCGCTCGCGCTCAGCGAGGAGGAGCGAAAGCTGATATTGAAGACCTGGTCAATATCCGGCGGGCTGACTGACGCGCAGTTACGGGCCTTGGAGATAGCCCCGAAGCCCGAGCTACGTCTGACCCTTGGCGACTGGGATGATTTTGCCGGCTGGGTCGCAGCAACCAGTAATCACGCCCGCGGCAGCAGTAAACTGCATGTCCGCGCCTGCGCGCTCTTCGGCCGGATTCAGGATCTGCTGGACAGCTACACTGATGAATAGCGGAGAAGCCGAACTTGGGCTGAGGTGACACGTGGAAGAGTACAATCCGAGGCTGAAGGCTGCGATTCTGGAAGCGGTTGAGAATCAGTTGGCGAGCGGAGAGCCTCCTGAGACGAAGGAGACGCTGGAGCGGCTGATGCGCGAGGGCCTTTCCCGGCCCGACGCGGAGGTATTGCTCGGGCAGGCCGTGGCAGTTGAGATTTACTGCGTCTTGAAGGAGAAGAAGCCGTTCAATCGAGAGCGGTTCGTCCGCAACCTCCACAACCTCCCCGCCGAGCCGCAAGAGTAGGGCAGCAGAGAATCCGGGACCTGCAGCCGGATTGGGTCAGTGGCCGACGTAGCGCGGATAGTCCTGCGCGAGTTCGGATCGTTCCACAGTGAGCTTACGGCTGATAGCTAACGGCCGGCGCGGCTGCGCCGCGAGTTTCCAGCCACGCTATTTCCGACTGACGATTGACGAGTGTCGTTCGCGGCTGCGCCGCACCGACCAGACAAGAGAGCCCCTTCCGTCGGCGTCAGAGCTTGCCCTGAGCTTGTCGAAGGGGCGACGTTGGCCTCGGCGGCCCCTGTCTGACAGTGCGCGCCGGATTGCAGTCAGCGGACGCCGGGCGGGACGTGATGCTGGCGCAGCATCCGGGCCACAAGTTCAGCCGAGTCAGGCTTGCCGAGCCGAGTGTAGAGCCGGTTGAGGTTGATGTAGGCCTCGGGCAGGTCGGGCTGGAGCTTGATTGCAGTCCAGAACGAATTCAAGGCGCTGTCCGGCTGGCCGCGTGCCACAAAGCAGTTGCCGATATTGACGTACACAGGGGCCAGCTCCGGATCGAGCGCGCGGGCCAGACGGAACTGGTCGAAGGCGCTGTCCGGCCGGCCGGTGCGGGCCAGGATGATGCCCAGATTGCCGTGCGCCTCGGCGTAGCCTGAATCCAGCCGGATTGCCGCCCGGAATTCCCGTCCAGCCGAGTCGAGTTCCCCGCGCTTGAACAGCGCGTCACCCAGATTAAGGTGGGCGTTGGCTGAACCGGATGATTCGCGCACCATGGTCTGGAACAGCGTGACCGGGTCGCGCCACACCGGCATCCGGCGGACCGTGTCCGCCGCCATCAATCCGGTATAGGCAAAGAGAAGAAGCATGATGACATTGCGGCGGGGCCCGGGCCGAGCCCGGCCGACGGCCAGAACGATGATGGATACACCGGCCAGCGGCAGGCAGAGCAGCCGCTCGGCCAGAAAGGTGAGGCCGATTGCGAACAGGTTGCTCGACGGCAGAATGAACAACAGAAACCAGGCGGCCGCGAACCCCGGAGCCCGGCTACGGAAGCGCCAGGCAAGCCACGGCAGCGATACCAGCAGGAGAAGGCCGACAACCGTGGGCCAGTTGAATGCGGCAAACGCGGCCCGGTCCGGATGCAGCAACCGGTGCGTGAAAGGGAAGACTGCGAGCTGGCCGTACCGGCCCAGCGCATTCAGGAACAGGAACAGCCGCTGGCCTGCGCCTGCCGACCCGGCCGGCAGCGCTCCGCTCCCAAGGACGAACCAACGCACGACAAGGCAGGCGAGAACCGCAGAGGCAGGGAGAATGACGGCGAGTCGGTTCCGGGCGCGCTTCCCGATATGACCTTGGGCGCGGGACGCGCCCCACCCCGGCCAGAAGAGCATCGCGACAACGAGCAGCGGCAGCAGAACCGCCGTCTCTTTCGCCAGCATCGCCGCGGCTGCTGACGCGGTTGCCACGCCGAGCCATGGCCATCGTCTCGAACGGGCATAGCGCCAGAGGCTGAGCAGGCAGAGCAGCACGAACACGGTCGCGAGCAGGTCGGTGCGCCCGGAGATGAACGCCACCGATTCTATGCGCGCCGGGTGGAGGCCGAAGACCCCGATGCCGAGCAGCACGGGCCAGACTTGGCTGCGGCCAGCGAGCCGCACCAGCAGCAGGCTCAAGAGCACGAGCGCAAGGGCATTCAACAGCACGTTGGTGAGGTGAAAGCCGAACGGGTTCTGGCCCCACATGTGCCGGTCGAGCCAAAGCGTGAGAACGGTCAGCGGCCGGTAGTACTGCACGCGGGTCGCTTCAGACTCGTGCGGTTGCGACATGAAGCTCTGTCCGAACAGGGAAAGCGGGTTCGCGGCGTTGAGTCGCTCGTTGGCAGTGACAAGCTGCTCGTCATCCCACACGAACTGATACTTGAGCGTCGGCAGGTAGATGACGGCACAGACCAGCGCGGCAAGAACAGGAACGAGCCAGCGGGGACTGCCGGGCCGGGAGTGTGGAACTGGAGACTTGTCGCTCACGTGACGTAGGTTGTAACGGAAAAGAGCAGGGAAGTCAAACAGGCGCGCGGCCCAGAAACCGACATTGACGCCACGAAACGAATCGGTGCGGAGAGAATGGGCTCCGTTTCATCCTGCTTTCGTGGCTCTATATCTGGATTCGGGTCGCCTGCGCACGGACGCGGGCGGGGTACAAACTGAGGTACTATCGCCGGTCGGGCGGGCGCGTCCGGCCAGCGGGGGCTAGTGGTGGGCCAGCGAGGCTATCAGCACGACTACACCGGCTACGACCGCCGCAGTCACGCCCACGAAGATGCCGGTGTAGTTAAAGTAGGAAGTCCACACCGACTTCCCGAAATAGCGCTTCAGCTTCGGCATCTGGCCTACCAGCCGGGCGATTTCACCGGGCGGGAAACTCTCGCGCTCGCCGATTGCCAGCACGTACTTACCCTCGTTGCCGGGGTCTGAAACCACGACCTTGTATGTGCCCGGCCCGACCTTGAGGCGTTTCTCCGGCCCCTGCCAGTAATGGTCGCCCGCGAACGGCTCAAAGAAGTCGGTCCACGTCGAGTTCGGCCCGTCCAACTCGAACACCTCCTCGCCTACGCCATTCCACTCAGTGGACACCACGACGGTGTAGTCTTTCGTCACGCGGGGGATGCGCGGAGCCAGCACGCTGACGTACAGAAGCAGGCTGTCATGAACGTCAACCCAATACTCTGCCGGTTCGCCGTTCAACCGGCCGTACCACGCCTGCGACACGTCCGGGTCGCTGACAATCGTCACGCCCGGCCCGGGAAACCTGGGCTGATGCGCCTCAGCCGTGCCAGCTACGACGCCGCAAATCATCATGAGAAATGCTATTGCCGAGAGTTTTCGCCTCAACTTCATCATTCCGCCTCTATTCTGCCGTTCTGCGCACACCATTGCGGGCTACCGCTCCCTCGGCGAGGCCAGCTCTTTCGCCAGTTTCTCGGCCTCAGGCTTCGGCATCCCGACCTTCACGCACGCCGCGACGAACTTGTCCCGTCCCATCGCTACGAGGCACCTGCCCAGCCCGTACCGGTACCGTTCAGGCCCTTCGATGGTGCCCGGGACCGAGTAAGTGTTCTGCGCCGCGAGGTACGAACCGACCGCCTTCTCGGGCTCGCCGTTGTCTATAAAGGTGGCCCCGATGTTGGCGAGCATGCTCGCCGCTCCCCGCTTGTCCCCGATTTCCCGGAACAGCTTCAGGGCCCCTTCGAAGTGCTCGATTCTCTTGCCCAGCGCGGGCGCGTCCCAGCGCAGGAACCCGACGTTGGCCAAAGCGCCGGCTTCGAGCTTCTTTGCCCCGATTTCCCGGGCCAGCGCGAGCGATTTCTCGCAGTACTCCAACGCCTTGTCATGTTCGCCGTTCTCGGAACTGGCAAGCCCGATGTTGCAGAGGACCATGGCCTGCCCGTGCCGGTCCCCGATCTCCTCGTGTATCTTCAGCGCGTCCTCGTAGTACCTGAGCGCCTTGACCGGCTCGCCATGGACGTAGTGGAATGCCCCGATGTTGTTGAGGGCCGACGCCTGCTCGGGCCGAGCCCCGGCTTCCTGGGCCAGCCTGAGCGCCGCTTCGTACTTCTCCAGCGCCCGGTCGGATTTACCCTGGTCACGCAGGACCACCCCGGCTTTGTCGAGGGCATAGGCCTGTCCCTGTTTGTCCTTGAACTGCTCGGCCAGTCGGGCCGACTCCTCGAAACTCTCGATGGCCTGCCCCAGCCGGCCCGGCGTCTGGTGGCACAGCCCGACCAAGCTGTGTAACGCGACCAACTCGGTCCCGGCCGCGTGTTTCTTCGCCTCCTCAAAGTGGCCGATTGCCTCATCCCACTTGTACTTGTCCATCGCGGCCCGGCCCTGCTTGAACGGAGCCCTGACCTCTGGCTTCGACTCCGGCAGATTGCCTAGGTACTCCATCACTCCTCCTTGTCGCCGCGCAGACTCGCGGTGTCTTTCGTTACACTACCGACATTCATCCCGGACGCACCAAACTCAACCGCCGCCCGAGTGCCGACTCCGGTCAAGGTGAATGCGACTATCATGCAAGAGTTTAAGACAATGACGGCACTGGTCAAGCCATGACCGTCCCCGACCGCGGCGGGCGCTGGGCTGGACCGGGCCTGCGGCCGCCTGCCTCGCGCGATTGGCGGCTGACGAGTTCCGATTGACGATTGGCCGGAGGCCGCAATCAGCGAACCGCGGGGCATCTTGACGGGCTGAGCCCGGTTTCTAGAATCTCTGCCTATGCAGTTCGGCAAGCTTGAGCTGTTCAGCCTGTCCGACGGATTCTTCGGACTCGACGGCGGGGCCATGTTCGGCGTCGTGCCGAAGCCGGTCTGGGAACGCACCAATCCTGCTGACGAGCGTAACCGCATCCGCCTGGCCTCACGCCCGCTGCTCGTTGTCGCTGGCTCGGAGCGGATTCTCGTTGACGCGGGTATCGGCGACAAGTGGGACGCCAAAGCCCGTGACCTGTACCGCATCGAGAAGCCGCAGACCATCGAATCCTCGCTGGCCCGCGTTGGTTTCAGGCCCGAGGACATCACTAAGGTCGTACTCACGCACCTGCACTTTGACCACGCCGGCGCTGCCACCAAGCTCGACTCTTCCTGCAAGCCTGTCCCCCGTTTCCCCAAGGCCTGCTACTACGTTCAGCAGAAGGAATGGGAACTCGCGCTCAATCCCAACCGCCGTTCCCGTGCCTCGTACCGGCCGGAAGACTTCCTGCCTCTGCAGGAAGCGGGCCAACTGGAACTCGTTGACGGCAACGTGCGGCTTGAGCTTGCGCTTGGGCTTGTGCTTGAGTTGGTCCTTACTGGCGGCCACACGCCGGGACACCAGATAGTACTGGTCAGGGACAGTTCCAAACGAATGAGGGACAGAGGGATAGAGGGACAAAGGGATAGAGTGGCGGCTGCCGGACACTTGATCCCTGGATCCCTGGACCCCTCGATCCCTGTTCTCGCGGTGTTCTGGGCCGACCTGATTCCGACCGGTTCACATATTGCCACGCCTTACATTATGGGGTATGATTTGCTCCCGCTTGAGACCATGGAGCAGAAGGAAAGACTCGTGCCGCAGGCAATTGACGGACAGTGGCTGTCGTTCCTTGCGCACGACCCTGACCATGCCTGCGGAGTCATCCAAGAGGAGAACGGAAGACCATTTCTTAAACCCCTGGCGCTGTGAGTCGCCGTGTCCTGATTCGTCGAACGGGTCAGACTCGCGAACCAAGAGGAGACTATGAGTAACGTAGATTGGCGTGAGAAGTATCGCGATAAGATTAAGACCGCTGACGAGGCGCTGCGCGTGTTGCAGCCCGGTCACCGGCTGTTCATCGGCTCGGCCTGCGGTACCCCACAGAAACTGGTACAGGCGCTGGCCGACTGCCCGACCGAAGACGTTGAAATCACGCACCTGCTGACTCTGGGCGTCGC
>Ga0187866_1001475_pt1 | contig 21933 bp, 18 predicted proteins | sample June2016WEW_11_1_3_FD_133013 | JGI IMG/M metagenome (GOLD analysis project Ga0187866, IMG submission 133013) | Peatland microbial communities from SPRUCE experiment site at the Marcell Experimental Forest, Minnesota, USA - June2016WEW_11_150 | ecosystem: Environmental > Terrestrial > Soil >...
CATAGCCCGGCTTTTGCCGATAATGGCCGATTGGTCGGTCCGGGATTCTCCCATTTCCACCGGTTCGGACATGAGCCGGCTGCTGTTGACGGCGGAAGCGACCAAATCGAGCAGTTCATCCGCTTCAAACGGTTTGAGCAGGTAATCGCACGCGCCCAGCTTGGTGGCTTCGATGGCCGTCTCGGTGGTGCCGTGGGCGGTCATTAAAATAATCGGTTGCTTTGGCTTGGCGGTGTGGAGCTGGGCGACCAGGTCCAGACCGCCCAAACCGGGCAGGCGCAAGTCCGAAATGACGACGTTGTATTCGTTCCGGCGCGCCAGTTCCAAGCCGGCGTCACCACGGCCGGCGATTTCCACTTCATAGCTTTCCGAGCACAGCACCTTTTTCAAGGAGGCGGCGGTGCTGGCGTCATCTTCAATCAGCAGAATTCTAGATTTCATATTCGCGGGCACGCGGCAGGACGATGGCAAAGGTGGTGCCGCGATGGATTTGGGTTTGGTAACGGAGTTCACCACCATGTTTCTCAACAATTCGCGCCGCGATGGGGAGGCCCAGGCCCGTTCCGCCTTCCTTGGTGGTGAAGAAGGGATCGAAGAGCCGCTTTTGCACTTCTGCTGGTATCCCTTTTCCCGTGTCGGCGACTTCCAAAACCACGGAGCTGTCTTCGTTGTGGGCGCGCAAGGTGATTGTCCCTTTGCGGCCGATGCTGTCCGCCCCATTCTGGATCAGGTTGATCAATACCTCTTTGATTTGGTGTGTGTCGGCGCGCACCCAGGCGGTTTCGGACGGCTCCAGCTTCAATTCAATCGCGGCCTTTTCCAGTTGCGGCTTCAACAGATCATGAACCTCCTGCAAAATTCGCTGCGGCGGGACCGCGACCAATGCCGGCTCGGAAGGGCGGGCGAACTGGAGGACGTCCTTGACGATCCGCTCCAACCGGTTGATTTCATCGGCAATCACCTGGGCGTCTTCGTTGTCCGCACCGGTACCGGACAATGACTTTCTCAGGCTGTAGAGGCGGAATTTAATGGCCGTCAGTGGATTGCGAATTTCATGTGCCACACCCGCCGCCAGCGCGCCCAGCGAGGCCAGTTTCTCCTGCCGCGCGATGGTGGCCTGGCTTTCGGTCAACTGATAGCGCAGCGGCGCAATCATGCCGCGATAAACCAGCACGACCAGCGCGGCCGCCAAACTCAGGACGAGCACCACCGAAAGTCTGAGCAGTTCCTGAAAGGTCGTCAGCGTGTCGTTCGACTCATAGAGAAAACCATCGAAGGCCAGGCGCTGGTCGCGAATGAAATCATCGCACAAGTCCAGCAGGTGCTGGGACTGTTTTTGCACTTTTTCGTAGCTGGTGGGAAAGGCGCCGACTTTTGTTTGAATGCCGGTGCCGGCATTGAGCAAATTCGTGCTCTCGGTCAGGTATTCCTGGTAAGCGCCGTCCATCTGTTCAAAAAACTTGCGTTCCAGGGGCGTGGCGACGTTGGTCCGGTTGACATCAAGCCACCGGGTCAATTCCCGCGCGTCGGCATAGAACAGGTCATAATCGGCGGCTTCGCCCCGCAGACGGTAGCGCAGCAACGTATCGTTCAATCGTTGGATGTCGCCTTTCATACGGACACCCAGGTAAAAACTCTCCGGTTTCAATGTGGCGAATTCGCACTGCAAATGGTTCACCCGTTCCCAGGTTGTGCGGGTCACCCAGATGAGCAGGATTGAGCCAAACAATGTGATCAACACCAGCCCGGCAAGGCGCAGTTTCGCCGCCGGGCGGCTTGCGCTGGCTCGCGGAAGACCACCTGTGGTATAAATTGTTCCATCTGTCTGCTTCATTCCCATGCAGGCCACTGCATAAATTCATTGGTTTTGCCCGAAAATCGCCGCGTTTCCCTGCTGGCACAGCAACCGCTAAGCCGTTTGTGTGGGCGATACCCTATTATATGCCGAACCAATTATAACCTCAAACTTTGAACCAATGAAAACGCAAATTGTTCCCGGTCCGTTCGATACCGCGGTTTTTCCCGTTTTTTCAGCCAAGGCTGGAAAAACCGGCGTCAACGGAAACAGCATAAATTCAGCGCCGGTTTCCAAATCGCAGTTGGAACCGGTCGCGGCGAAGTGCAATTCTGCCCGGAGACCTGTGCGCCGCGGCAATTTCGGTTTGCCGGCTTCCTTGCAGGACTGGTTGGCCTGCAATGCGGCCGTGGAAATTCGCCAGAGAGGCCGTAATGGAACAGAAGACACCGGTTACGCTCGGAGGGATATGGCCGCTGAGTCGGCCGCTGCATAAAATTCCGCCCGCCACCACCGCGCGCGCGAACGGTGACGAACTCTCACGGATTAAATCTCAACCAACATCGGCATCTTGTGAAAGAAAATGTCCTGGTCGTAGATGAAGATGCCAGCGTGCGTGAAGCTTTACGTCGGGTTCTGGAGGATGTGGGTTACAAAGTCGCTTTGGCGGCAAACAGCCAGGAGGCGGTGGAACAGTTCGAAAGCGGGCAGGTTGATTTGTTGCTGCTGGACATCGCTCTGCCGGCCAGGAACGGATGGGACATCTTCGAAGGCATTACCAACGAGGCGCCCGCGCTTCCCATCATCATTACTACCAGGCAGGCCAATCAACACGACCTGGTCGTCGCCGCGGGTTTCGGCACCTTGATGGAGAAACCGCCGGACGTGACCGAGCTTTTGAAAACCATGCAGGAGTTGCTGGCTGAACCGATTGAGGTTCGGTTGCGTCGGCTGTGCGGCGATGTCCAGGACGCGCGCCATGAACCGCCACATGCCCCGCGCCCGCGCCCGCGTTTTGCAGGAAATCCCCCAACGGCGTCCCGTCCACTTGCATAAAGCCTTCGGCGGTGGCCAGGCGATTCCCGACAGCGCACTCACGCATGGCGATTTTCATTCTTGGCTTTGGCCGCCTTCTCACGTAGTTTTCGTGCTCCATGATTGACACAAACATTGAATTGTTGAAGGGCATAGCAAATCAGTTGCGCATTCACTCCATTGCTGCCACCACCGCCGCGGGCAGCGGCCATCCGACTTCGTGCCTGTCGGCGGCAGAAGTGATGGCCGCGCTGTTTTTCGGGCACATGCGTTACGACGCAAAAAATCCGCATTTTCACAACAACGATCGTTTCATACTTTCTAAAGGGCACGCCGCGCCGGTACTCTATGCGGCGTGGGCGGAAGCGGGTTTCTTTCCCGCTGACGATTTGCTGAAGCTCCGCAAATTCGGTTGCGACCTCGAAGGCCATCCGACGCCGCGCCTGCCGTTCGTGGATGTGGCCACCGGCTCACTCGGCCAGGGTTTGAGTATCGGAGTCGGCATGGCGCTGGCCGCGCGCTTCGACAAGCTGGATTACAACACCTACGTCCTGCTCGGTGACGGCGAAATCGCCGAGGGTGGGGTGTGGGAAGCCGCGTCGCTCGCCGGTGTTTACAAACTCAACAATTTGATTGCCGTCGTGGATGCGAACCGCCTTGGCCAGAGCCAGGCCACCGCGTTCGGCCATGACATCGGCGTCTATCGCAAACGCTTTGAAGCGTTCGGCTGGCGCGTCGAGGACATTGATGGCCACGACCTCGAGGAAATTCTGGAAGTGCTTAGTGGCGTCGGCTTGAACGACCAGCCGCTGGCCATCATTGCCAAAACTTACAAGGGCGCGGGTGTTTCATTTGTGCAGGACAAAGAAGGCTGGCACGGCAAACCGTTGAACAAGGACGAGGCCGCCAAAGCCATCGCCGAACTCCAGCCAATCGCCAGGTCGGCCGCCGGCGTGGCCATTCCGGCGCCGAATCCGTTGCCGGCACCGAACCACGCCGCGCCCGCGAGTTATCCGCCGCTCAACTACAAGCCCGGCGATTCGGTGGCCACGCGCGAAGCTTACGGCAACGCACTCGCGCGCATCGGTGAAGTGGACCAACGCATTGTTGCCATGGACGGCGACACGAAGAATTCCACTTACTCGGATAGATTCATGAAGAAATTCCCCGACCGGTTCGTCGAATGCTTCATTGCCGAGCAAAATATGGTCGGCGTCGCCGTCGGTTTCGCCGCGCGCGGCAGGGTGCCGTTTGCCTCCACGTTCGCGTGCTTCTTCACGCGCGCTTACGATCATATCCGCGTCGCGGGCATTTCGCAGGCGAATCTGAAGCTCGACGGTTCGCATGCCGGTATCAGCATTGGCGAGGATGGCCCGTCGCAGATGGGTCTGGAAGATTTGGCGATGATGCGCGCGATTGCCGGCAGCACGGTGTTGTATCCGTGCGACGCGGTCAGTGCGGAAAAACTCGTCGAACAAATGGCGTTGGCCAAGGGCATTTGTTATTTGCGCACGTCCCGGCCCAAAACGCCGGTGATTTATAAGAACGACGAATCATTCCCCATTGGCGGCGCGAAAGTGCTGCGCCAGAACGCGGGCGACAAAGTGACCGTAATTGCCGCCGGGGTCACCTTGTTTGAGGCGTTGAAAGCCGCCGACGCCCTCAAGAACGAAGGCATCGGGATCACGGTCATTGACGCCTACAGCATCAAACCGCTGGGCAAGGACGTGATTCGCGCCGCGGCGCAGAAGACAAACAACACCGTGATCACCGTCGAGGACCACTACGCCGAGGGTGGTTTGGGCGACGCGGTGGCGGGTGAACTCAGCCCCGCCGGCATCACGGTCCACAAGCTCGCGGTAATGACTCTGCCGCGTTCCGGCAAGGCCGCGGAATTGCTGGCGCACTTCGGCATTGACGCCGCGGCTATCGTGAAAAAGGTCAAATCCCTGGGTTGATTTTGGCGCGGGAGGTGCTTGTTGGTTGCAGTCGGTGACGAAGCCCGTGCTGGTTGTCGCCGTCCGTGCTTTTGTCAGGAAAAGAGCCAAACCATGCAACACCGCGCGAGATATCTTTGGATTATCTTCCTGATGGCGTGTTTTTGTTTCGGCACGTCCTCGGAGGCGCTGGCGCTAAACATCTGCGCGATTTGCGGCAAGGAAATGTCTTGGCCGTTTTATCTTGTTACCGACAAAGTCACTGGCGAACAGGAGCTGGTGTGTTCCAACTGCATAAAATTGCCGCCGTGTTATATCTGCGGTAGGCCGGTCGACGTCAACAACGGCGGCGTCGAGTTGCCGGATGGCCGTTGCTTTTGCGCCCGCGATGCCAAGACGGTGGTGTTTAAGGCTGACGATGCCGAACGGATTTGCGCGGAGGTGAAGGATGATTTGGACAGACTATTTTCCCGCTTCACTTCTTTTCCAACAAATGTGGATGTGTCGGTCATTGATCGCATAGACGTGGAGTCCAAGTTTAACGCAAGCGGCAACACCTTCGAAAGTCCCAATGTGCTGGGTTACGTTCATACGGCAACGGTTGACAACCAGACCCGGCACCAGATTCACTTATTAACTGGCCTGCCTGTGGCCGAGTTGAAGTCGGTTTGCGCTCATGAATATTCGCATGCTTGGGTGGGTGAAAATGTACCCAAAGAGCGGCACGCGCGACTGGCCCGCGACGCGGAGGAAGGCTTTTGCGAGCTGGTTGCCTATTTATTAACGGATTCGCAACACGAAGAAGCGGAGGAAAAGAGAATCCTGCAAAGTCATTACACCCGCGGCCAGATTGCTTTGTTCATCGAAGCTGAACAGCGTTATGGGTTCGATGAAGTCCTCGATTGGATGAAATACGGTGTGGCCTCGAAATTGGAAGCAGGGCACGTGGATGAAATCCGGGATATCAAGCTGCCTTCGGCAAAATCGGTTGCCGGCAGCCCGGCTGTTTTCAGCGGCATAAACAAGCCCGCGCCCAAACCCGCGCCCGTCCCCGCCACCCTCAAACTCGAAGGGATTTTGTGGGGGAACCGGCCCGTGGCCATCGTTAATGGCCGTTCCTTTCTCGCCAATGATCTGGAAAAGGTGCCACTGGGGAAAACGAACGTGATGATCCGGTGCCTGGAGGTCCGGGAAAAGTCGGTTCGGATCCAATACACGGGTTCGGGACGGGAACAGGACCTTTTTCTGCCGCCACAGTGAGATGCCCGGAACCGGAATACCAGGGCAGTGGGCGGTTTTCTTTTTGCCAGTCGGGCAAAGGTGGTGCAAATTAAGCTCGTGAATGCGCCGGGAAAATTTCTCAAAGGCCAGTTACTGCTGGACAGCGGGCAACTGGGCGGCTCGTTTTTTCAGCGCACCGTCGTATTGATTTGCCAGCACGACGCCGAAGGCGCCTTCGGCCTCGTGCTCAACCGCGCGCTGGGCAAAAAAGTCGGGGAAATGATTGTCGCCAATTTGCCCGACACGCTCAGGGAGTCACCGCTGTATCTCGGCGGCCCTGTGCAGCCCACGGCCCTGAGTTTTTTGCACGCGGACAATTTCATTCCCGACGCTAACGTGCTGCCGAACCTGGCGCTCGGCCATTCGCTCGATGATTTGGTGGAAGTGGGCGAATCCTTTTCGATGCAGAAGAAAATCAAACTCTTCGCCGGTTACGCCGGCTGGTCGGCCGGACAGCTCGAGAACGAAATCAAGCGCAAGGCGTGGCTGACGTTTCCCGCGTCGCTCGAGCTGATATTCGACACGCCGCCGGAGCAGCTCTGGTCGAAAATCCTCAGGCGCAAAGGCGGCTGGCGGAACAAGCTGCTTTCGCAAATACCGGAGAACCTGGCGTGGAATTGAAGCGGAATGAAACCCCGTTTTGTAGCAAGCGGCCCGATAAGGTTTGTTATCGGGAAAGAATCAGAATTATGGCAGTCCCTTGAAAAGAAGTATGCCGACCAACTTGCTTCGGCGTCGTGGCTAAAGCAACAACGCATCAAAATTCAAATGCAGCGTGAATTTCACCGTCGCAGAAAAGAAGGACATGTGCCGTCTCCAGGAACTTTGTGGTAAGCGCTAATTCGCCTCGACGCGCAGCAACGCCGCCTTGCCTTTGGCCGAGATTTCCGTCCGCTCCAAACCCGCCGGAATCAGACAAAACTGTCCGGCGGCCAAATTCACGGAGGTTGAGACGCTTTTGATTTCCAGCCGGCCGTTCAATACGGCCACGATTTGGAGCGCGCGCGGTTTCAACCGGCTGCTGGCGCCGGAAGTCATCCGCCACACCTCGGCGCGGAAAAGCGGATAGCGTACCAGCGGGCACGTTTTGATTTCATCATCCCCGGAAAATTTTTGATTGACCAGCGCCGGCTCGAAATCGTTGAAATCAGCGCTGGCCAGCGATTGCGCGATGTGCAGTTTGCGCGGCTTGACGTCCAGCCCGGCGCGGTTCCAATCGAAGATACGATACGTCGTATCTGAGTTTTGCTGGATTTCAAAAAGCACAACGCCGGCGCCAATGGCGTGAACGCGGCCGCCCGGCAAAAACATCGCATCACCCGCCCGCACGTGAATCCGGTGGAAACAATCGACCACTTCACCCAATTGGATTTTTTTCTCGAATTCCACGCGCGTGACGCCGCGTTTGAGGCCGGCAAACAATTCCGCGTCCGGCGCGGCATCGGTGACCAGCCACATTTCGGTCTTCGGTTCGCCTTCGAGTTCGGCGGCCTTATGCGCTGGCGGATGGACTTGCAGGGATAGTTTTTCCCGCGCATCGAGAATTTTGCACAGCAAAGGGAAGCGGTTTCCGGCGGCAGGCTTCGCATGGCCCAGCAGTTCGCGTGCGCGATGTTGCATGAGCCAGCGCAGGTTTTTCCCGGCGAGTGGCCCGTTGGCGACAACGCTTACGTTCCCGGGCCGGTCGCTGATTTCCCACGATTCGCCGATGGGCGCGCGCGGCGGCAGATTTTTTTTGTATAGCCGTTCGAGATTGCGTCCGCCCCAGACGCGTTCCTTGAAAATCGGATGGAAGGTGAGCGGATACAGCACTGTGGTTTACGCCGCTGGAGCCGTCGTGGCGGTTACGGCGCCGACTGCGGCCGGCTCGGTCTTTTCCGCCGGGGTGGGAATTTTTTCAAGAAAATGCCCGTGCGCCCGGTACTTTTCGTAACGCTTTTTCAACCGGTCGGCAGCCGGCAAAGCGAGGAGTTCGACGAGGTGTTTGCGCAGACACATTTTCAAATTTTCCGCGGTCGTGGCGGGATCGGTGTGCGCGCCGCCGAGTGGTTCGGGCACGATTTCATCCACGAGTTTGAGTTCGAGCAAATCCTTGGCCGTGATGCGCAACGCTTCGGCGGCATCAGCGGCGTTCGCGCGGTCCTTCCACAAAATCGCTGCGCAACCTTCCGGGCTGATGACCGAATAATAGGCGTTCTCCAGTATCAAAATGCGGTCCGCCACGCCAATGCCCAACGCACCGCCGGAACCGCCTTCGCCGATGACGACGGCGATGATGGGCACTTCGAACAGCGTCATCTCGCGGAGATTGACGGCGATGGCCTCGGCGATATGGCGTTCCTCCGCGCCAATGCCCGGATACGCGCCCGCCGTGTCAATGAGCGTGATGATGGGCAGGCTGAATTTGCTGGCGAGCCGCATTACGCGCAGCGCCTTGCGATAGCCTTCAGGGTGCGCCGAGCCGAAATTGCGCAGGATGTTTTCCTTCGTGTCGCGGCCTTTTTGCGTGCCGATGACGACCACGTGGTGTTCACCCAGCTTGGCAAACCCGCCGACCACCGCGCGGTCTTCCGCGAAGAGCCGGTCGCCGTGCAATTCCTGAAAATCGGCGAACGTTTTCTGCAAATAGTCCAGCGCGTAGGGACGTTTGGAATGCCGCGCCAGTTGCACCCGTTCCCAGGCGGTGAGGTTGGAAAAAATCTGCCGGCGGGTTTCATCCAGCTTTTTTTCGATGAGCTTGATTTCCTCCTCAAAGCTGATGTCCAGCGAATGTTTCTCCGGGTGCTCGCGGAGTTCATCCAGCTTGGCTTGCAGTTCGATGATCGGCTTTTCGAAATCGAGCTGGTGTTTCATGCGTCGGGGAGCTTAAGCATTTTGTTCCCGTAATTCAATGCGAATCGTATAAATGCGAAAGGCCGGACTTGCGTCCGGCCTCCGCGGTGACGAGGTTTATACGCCGTCACCCCGGCGCTCAGAAGGGTGGCGCGACCAACTTGGGGGTCGCTGTTCGAGCCGCGCCACAAGCAAAACCTCTATGCCAACCCTAAACGAACAGCGAAATCTTTCAATCGTACACTTGCATAGATTCAGGGTTAACGCAAGTTGTTCAAAATTTTTTTCAGATTTTTTTTGGCGCGTTCAAACTGGTCGGAAATCGGTGAAAATTCGCGTTTGTGTCCTGAATTGAGTCACTCGTGCCAGTGGCGTGTGGCCATTGGCGCAGAGTGATTTGCGCAGCGCCGTTTCTTTGCCGGCGCCCGAAACCAGCACCCAAACCCGCCGCGCCGCCGCGATCGCGGCGTAGCCAAGCGTGACGCGATTCGGCGGCGGTTTAGGCGAATTTTTGACTGCGCAGTAAACCGCCTTGCGCGAAATGACCTCTTCGGGCTCCCCGGCAAACAGTGACGCCACATGGCCGTCTTCGCCCATGCCCAGAAAAATCAAATCCAACACTGGTTGGCCGCTCTGGTTCAGCGGCGTGATTTTGGAGATTTCCGCTGCCGCTTGGGCGGCGGCAGACTCCGGCGGCAATTCGCCGTGGATGCGATGGATTTGGCTTTCGTAAATTTTCAGCGGCACGAACAAAAGTTCGTTCGCCAGGCGAAAGTTGCTTTCCTTGTCGTCCGGCGGGACACAACGCTCGTCCGCCCAGAAGAAATGCACGTTTGCCGGGAGGGACGGCGTGTCGCCGTCCCCAATTTTTCGTGTCTTTGCCTGTTCGACCACCGCCGCAAAAAATTTCTGCGTGATACGTCCGCCGGACAGCGCCACGCAGTGCGGTTTGCCGGCGCGATTGGCGGATTCAATTTCATCCAGCCACTGGCTGGCGACCGTACGGGCCAGTTCATCGGCGGTGGCGAAAGTAATAAGTTCAAAGTTTTTCATTAAATTTGGGAGGGACGGCGTGTCGCCGTCCCCGATTTTACCATGGCAAAACATTCATTCGTCCTTGAAACGGCCATTCGTCAGGATGTTTCACCAGTCCTGCGCGCAGCGGATTTTCGCAGACGTAATTCCACTTTTCCGAGTAATTTTCGCTGCGGCGCAGGCAGGTGTCCCAGAAATCCCGCTGCCATTCACCAGTCTCAGGCAAATGGAGACAGCTAAATTCACGTTTCCAATATGAGACCCAACGTTGCAGAGTGACGGTTAAATCTCGCGGTGCACAAAACGGGTGGATGTGATCCGGCATGAGCAAATAATCGCCCACGAGCCAGGTGTCCGTCTGAGACCAGATTTTGCGGAGCGCGTCGTGGACGCTTGGTTGCGTAAGCCAAGGGTGACGGTCTTTGGTGCAAACGGTCAGAAAAACAATCGTTGGTTGTTGGAACGAAATCAACCCGCCGTGCGGCGGATGTTTTCGTCCGGGTTCGGAAAATGGCGCATAATCGGGCATCATTTTTCTGGGAGGGACGCCGTGTCGGCGTTCCCAATTTGTTTATTCTTTAGTCAGGGACGGCGACACGCTGTCCCTCCCAACTTCATTTGTTAGTTTCTAGGTCCGCAAGTGAGAGCACGTTTGACACTGCCAGATTAATTTCGGGCTGACGATTTGTGTAGGGGAATTCATTGCGATACTCTTTTACATTCCGCAAAGCTTTAAGTTGAAGCTGATTATCTAACGATGTTGAATTAGTGCTGAACCAATCGCCAAGTCTAATTAATGAATCATCAAGGTCGGTTTCCAAAAAATCGATTGCGTTAGTGACGTTGTTGGCCCGAAGCCGATTCAAAACGGAAACCTCGAGGCCTACTCGTCCAGCTTCTGTGCTCCTTCCAAAACTGCTGACCATTTTGTGAAAAAAATATCCAGTAACTCGTTCACCAATAAGTCCGCCGCTGATCACTCCTATAAAAAGCGCTGCCACGATTAAGCTGATTGCGAGTTTTTTGCTCATATTTTGCTTTTCATTTTATTACCTGCGGCTCGTGCTAGACTTGGGCGAATAGTGCCACTAAGTCATCCGATGCCACCGGCCAAAATTTCTTTTGAGCTGGGGACGGCGACACGCCGTCCCTCCCAACCCAAGGCCCTCGAAATTTTTCATGGCGCCGGCAAGGGCTCGTGCCAGGCGTGGCCGCTGTGGGCAAGCAAATCGTCCGAGGCGACCGGCCCCCAGGTGCCGGCGGCGTAAAATTCGCGGTTGGTCAGCGGCTTGTCCTTCCAGCCCGCACGGATGGAATCCACGATTTGCCACGCGGTTTCCACCTCGTCGCGGCGGATGAACAGCGTGGCATCACCGGCGATGGCTTCGAGCAGCAGCCGTTCATAGGCTTCAGGCGTGTAGGCGCCGAACTCTGCGTCGTAACTGAAATTCATCCGCACCGGTCGCACGCCGAGGCTCATGCCCGGCACCTTGCCGTTGAAGCGGAGATAAATGCCTTCGTTCGGCTGGAGCCGCAGCGCGATGGCATTGGGATCCAGTTTCTGCCCCAACTGCGCGGCGAGCAGCACGTGCGGTGTGGGGCGGAATTGGACCCGCACTTCGCTCGTGCTTTGCGGCAGGTATTTGCCCGTGCGCAAATAAAACGGGACACCGGACCAGCGCCAGTTGTCAATAAACAGTTTCAGCGCGACGTAGGTTTCAACGTTGGAATCGGGCTTCACCTTTACTTCCTGCCGGTAGCCCAACACCGGTTTCCCATCCACCGTCCCGGCAAAGTATTGGCCGCGCACAACCTGTCGCGCCACGTCGTCAGGACCCAGCGCGCGGATGGATTTGAGCAATTTCACCTTTTCATCGCGGATGGATTCGGATTCGAGCGACACGGGCGGCTCCATCGCGATGAGCGCGAGAACCTGGAGCATGTGGTTTTGCACCATGTCGCGGAGCGCGCCGGCTTCCTCGTAATAGCCGCCGCGCTGGCCGACGCCGAATTTTTCGCTTACGGTGATTTGCACGCGGTCAATCAGGTTGCGGTTCCAAAGCCGCTCGAAAACCGAATTGGAAAAGCGGAACATCAAAATGTTCGCAACCGTTTCCTTGCCGAGGTAATGATCGATGCGGCAGATCTGTTGTTCATGGACGAATCGGGTCAACTCGGTGTTTAGTGCCCGCGCGGAGGCGAGATCATGCCCGAACGGTTTTTCGACAACGATGCGTTGCCAGCCCGCGCCGTTTTTGTGCAGCAGGTCGGCCCGATGCACATTTTCGATGACCATCCCGAACTGGCTGGGCAAGGTGGCCAGATAAACCAGTACGTTCTCACGCAACGGCGCACTGCCAAACGAGGTCAGCAGTTCTTCAAGCTTGCCATAGGCGGCCGCGTCGGTGACGTCGCCTTGGCAATAAAACAGGTTTCCCGCAAACTTCTGCCAGACTGCGTCGTCCACAGGTTTGGTGCGGGAGAACTGGTCGAGCGCCGCGCGCAGTTCGTTCCGCCACGACTCGTCGGTTTTTCCCCGCCGCGCAAAGCCCACGATGCGGAACACCGGCGGCATCAGCTTGTCCTTGTAGAGATGATAAAACGCAGGAATCAGTTTGCGCGCCGTGAGATCGCCGCTCGCACCGAAGATGGCGATGGTGCACGGTGCCAGCGCCTTGCGTTCCGCGCCGATGTGGCCGGTCAGCGCTTCGTCGAGATGTTCAGAGTCAACCATGGCCCAAACAATGGCGCAGTAGGCGGACAAATTCAACGCTGTTGCGCGAAAATCAAAAATTGCTCGCCCAGCGGTGGATTTTTCTGCAACATCCCGCCGCACGCGAATGAAAGCGAAAATTGTCATCACCCCCAAAAAAGCCGTGGTGGATCCCCAGGGCAAAACCGTCCAGAGCGCCCTCGAACATATGGGTTACACGGGCGTCACCGCCGTTCACGTCGGGAAATACATCGAGATTGACCTCGCCCCCGGAGCGGACAAAGCCGCCGCGCAACAGGCGTTGAGCGGCGCAGCGCACAAATTTTTAAGCAACCCCATTATTGAGGACTATAAATTGGAAATTACCGAATAGCGTGAATCGTCGAACCGTTAAACCGTTGAATCGTTGCAACGGTTCACGGTTCAACGATTCAACGATTTAACGAACATGAATTTTGCTGTTTTACAGTTCCCCGCCAGCAACTGCGACCAGGACGCCATTCATGCCATCCGGCTGCTCGGCCACTCGGCGCGTTACGTCTGGCACAAGGAAACCTCGCTGGGTGACGTTCATGCCGTCATCGCGCCCGGCGGGTTCAGTTACGGCGATTACCTCCGCTGCGGCGCGATTGCACGATTCAGCCCCGTGATGCAGGCCGTGAAACAATTCGCTGACAACGGCGGCCTCGTCCTTGGCATCTGCAATGGTTTTCAAGTGCTGGCTGAGGCCGGTCTGCTGCCCGGTGCGCTCATCCGCAACCGCGATTTGCAATTTCATTGCGAGCACATTTACCTGAAAACCGCCACACCCGATTCGCCGTTCACGAACAAAATTCCCGCGGGCAAATTGCTGAAAATTCCCGTTGCTCACGGAGAAGGCTGCTATTACGCAGACAAAGAAACGCTTGACCGTTTGGTGGCCCACCGCCAGGTGCTATGGCAGTATTGTGACGCGAATGGAAACCTGACCGATGTAGCGAATCCGAACGGTTCACTGATGAACATTGCCGGCATCTGCAACGAAAGCCGCAACGTGGCCGGCCTGATGCCGCATCCCGAACGCGCCAGCGAATCACTGCTGGGCAGCGACGACGGCAAATGGATTTTTGAGAGCATCTTTGGCGCGCTGGAAAAGAAAACGGCGGCGAAGGTGGCGTAAAATGAGTATTCCATCTTTCGCACAACTTTTTCGCCGAAGCCGGTATTCCCGATTTGGGCCGTCTGGAGATGATAGACAGAATCAGGAACGATTGGAGATTTTTGCCGTGGCTGCTGTTGGGTTTGTGTTAAAGCACGATGTCCAATTCAAAAAAAACTTTCTCAAGAAATTCGCTGACATTGAAGAGAGTGTTGAAAATTTTGAACCGAGTATCCAAGCAGCGGACTGTGCGGACTTAAAATTGGAAAATTCTTCAAAGCGCATTTTGGTTGTTGTTGAATTTAAAGTTGGAGCAGAACTGCAACCCAAACAAAATCCTTGGCCTGATACTCGAAAATCCGACGACGACAGTTTGCCGTTCTGGTCTAAAGACGAGAGTGGTTATGGTAATCAATATGGTAATAAAAGCAATTTTAACCAGTTTTCCACGGTTTATTATATTGTCGTTCAACAAAATGGAACTCCGCGCAATGAAATGCCCTGCAAGAAGTTCGGCAAAAGTTTTTATCTGAAAAGCCGGAGTTGGAAGTCTCTTTTGGAACCAGATCCAGGATTGGAAGACGATTTGGTGAAGTCTTTAGCTGAACTCGGAATTGAAGAATTGGAGGATTGGCGTATGAAAGGAATTAAAATTGAAAACGGAGACCTTGAAGCACTTTTCAAAGGGAAAACTGCCGTTGAACTTATTCTGCATATTTCGACCAAACTTGGATGGAGAAAAGATGTCGCAAGGAATCGTTTAACGGGATTTTTCACAGAAGGTTCCTGTGGAAACGTTCGTCAACTTGGACTCTATGCACCAAAGGAGGCGCTGAAAAGGCTTGCTGGAATTCGTGCTAATTTTCTTAAGGATGCATGGTATGGCTATTTTTCGGAAAACAACCAACCGTTTAAAGCAGAAGTTTGGTTTTACTGTAATGAAAATGCACAGCCTGAACTCCGAGCATTAGTTGAAAAAGAATTGAATTCAGCGTTAATTCAGGAAAATCCAGATGAAAAGGGTTTGCGAATAATTCGCAACGACAATGAGGCTTTGGGAGATTCTGAATGGTTTTGTAAGGCTTTAGGAATTTAACGATTTAACAAATGACCGAACCCGCCATCACCCCAGAACTGGTTGCCAAGCACAACCTCACGCCGGACGAGTATGCCAACATCGAGCGTCTCCTCGGTCGCAAACCGACCTACACCGAGTTGGGCATCTTTTCCGTGATGTGGAGCGAGCATTGCAGCTACAAAAACACGCGCCCGTTGCTGAAGACTTTCCCGACCAAATCCGAAAAAATCCTCGTCGGGGCAGGGGAGGAAAACGCCGGCATCATTGACATTGGCGACGGCCTGGCCATCGCGTTCAAGGTCGAGTCGCACAATCATCCGAGTGCGGTCGAGCCATTTCAGGGTGCAGCCACGGGCGTCGGCGGCATCGTGCGCGACATCTTCACCATGGGCGCGCGACCGATTTGCTCGGTGAATTCACTGCGTTTCGGACCAATCGTCAATGACGTAGCCGCCGACGTCAGTCGGCGCACTTCAAATTCTCAAGATAATCAGAGCCGACTCACGTCGGCTGCTACGAACGGAGAAAAGGAAGCGGCCTTGAAAAACAACCGCCGTCTGTTCGCCGGGGTCGTGGCCGGCATTGCCCACTACGGCAATTGCTTCGGCATTCCCACCATCGCCGGCGAGGTTTATTTCGATAAATCCTACGAAGGCAACCCGCTCGTGAACGCCTTCTGCCTTGGCGTGCTGCGCCACGAGCAAATCGCGCGCGGCGCGGCCAGGGGCGTGGGCAATCCGGTATTCTACGTCGGCCCGGCCACGGGCCGCGACGGACTCGCCGGCGCGGCGTTTGCGTCGCAGGATTTGACCGAGGAATCCGCCGAGCAACAACGCGGCGCGGTGCAGGTGGGCGATCCGTTTATGGAAAAGCTTGTCTGCGAAGCCTGCCTCGAACTGCTCGCCACCGGGGCGGTCGCCGGCATCCAGGACATGGGCGCGGCGGGATTGACCTGCTCGACCTGCGAAACCGCCGCGCGTGCCGGCACGGGCATTGAAATCGAGTTGGACAAGGTCCCGCAACGCGCGCCGAACATGTCGAGCTACGAAATCATGCTGTCCGAATCGCAGGAGCGCATGCTCATCATCGTTCACAAGAGCCGCGAAGAGGAGGTGAAGAAAATTTTCGACAAGTGGGATTTGCCGTGGTCCGAAATCGGCGTCGTCACCGATACGGGTCGCATGGTTGTGAAACATCACGGCAAAGTTGTCGCGGACATCCCGGCGAAGAAAATCGCCGACGAATCGCCGGTTTATCAGCGTGAGGCGAAGGAGCCGGAATATTTGAAGGAAGTCCGCGCGTTTCGTCTGGACCAAATTTCCCAGACGCCAGACCCCAGACGCGATCTCCTGAAACTGCTGGCGTGGCCGACGATTGCGTCGAAGAACTGGGTTTATCGGAAATACGATCACATGGTGCGCGACGGCTCGGTCGTCTGCCCCGGCAGCGACGCGGCGGTGTTGCGCATCAAAGCGGATTCGTTGCCCGACGTAGGACAGGCTTCCAGCCTGTCTCAAACTAAAAATGGAAATGGAGACAGGCAAGATGCCTGTCCGACGAAGCTCATCGCCCTCACTGCGGATGGCAACGGCACGTACGTTTATCTCGATCCTTACGAAGGCGCGAAGAGTGTGGTGGCCGAGGCCTGCCGCAATCTGGCCTGTTCCGGCGCGGTGCCGCTGGGCACGACCGACAACCTCAACATGGCCAGTCCGATGAAGCCGGAGTTGTTCTGGCAAATCAAAGAATCCGTGCGCGGCCTGGCCGAGGCGTGCCGGGCATTCAACGCACCCGTTACCGGCGGCAATTGTTCGCTCTACAACCAAAGCCCAAACGGCCCGATTGACCCGACGCCGACGGTCGTGGTGGTGGGCCTGATTGAAAAGCCCGAACACGTAACGACGCAATGGTTTAAGGACGAAGGCGACGCAATCATTTTGCTCGGTGATGCAGTGGACGCGAGCGATCCACTGCTCGGCCTTGGCGGCTCGGCTTATCTGCAAGTCATTCACGGCAAAAAAACCGGCGCGCCGCCACGTTGCGATTTGGAAACCGCGAAGACGCTGCACACGACACTGCTCGGTTTGATTCAAAGCGGCCTGGTGAAAAGCGCGCACGATTGCAGCGAAGGTGGACTGGCCGTTTGCCTTGCCGAAAGCGGCATGAGCCAGCTTGTGGCGCGCGAGACGCCGCGATTGATCGGCGCGACGGTGGATTTATCTAACGTAGGGCAGGCGTCCCGCCGGCCCGAATCAAATAACGGTAAGCAAACAGGCAGCAGCCGGGGCGGCTGCGCTGCCTTGCGTCTCGACGCGCTGCTTTTCGGTGAAACGCAATCGCGCGTGGTCATCACGTGCAGGCCGCTGGACGCGGTGAAAGTGGTGGAACGCGCAAAACTGATGGGTGTCCCGGCGGTGCAAATCGGCAAAGTCGGCGGCGACCAACTCGTCATCAAGACCAGCGCCGGCGAATTCAGCGCGCCGGTGACCGAATTGCATGACGTGTGGTGGAATTCCATCGCGCGCGCCATGGCGTGAAAGGCGGGCCGATCGGGCAAACCCATTTGCCATCAGGTCCTTTTCCCAATTGCTTGGTTTCACGAGGTGTGCCTTCAAACGCACACTTCCGTTTGCACCGGGAAAGGGTTAAATCATCGGTCGCTCATCCGGGGGATGGAATAAACCATCGGGTGGCGCGATTATGTCCTGCGTTTCAACCGATGCGTTGGCTCCGGATGGGCGCGAACGGGAATTGCCGTTTGCAATCGGTCATCGGGAAAGTAATCTTTGCCGGTGGCGAATTGAATTATGCGACAATTTTTGACCATCGCCGTGAACGCCTTCATGGAGTTGATCCGGCAGCCGGTGTTTTTGCTGGTGATGACCGCGTCCGTGCTTTTTGAAATTTTCCTGGCGGTGCCGTATTACTTCGCGTTCGGCGACGAGCCGAAGCTGGTTGAAAACAGCGCGCTGGCGGTGATGCTGCTGTCAGGGCTTTTCGGCGCGGTGTTAAGTGCGTCGTCGTCGCTGGCGCGGGAGATCCGCGCCGGCACGGCGCTGGCAGTGCTGTCCAAGCCGGTGGGGCGCGCGCAGTTTTTGCTGGCGAAATTCGCCGGGCTGGCAGCGGCGTTGACGGTGCTGACGTATGTGAACCTCATCGGCGTGCTGCTGGCGAGTTGGATGTCGTTCGACGTCTTTGGCAAAACCGACACGGCCGCGCTGGGGATTTTTGCGGCCGGCGTGGTGCTGGCCTACGCGCTGGCCGGCTTCAGCAATTTTTTCCTGCGGCGGCCGTTCGTGAGCGATGCGGTGCTGGCGTTGCTGGTGCTGGTCACGTTGGCGGCGTTTGTGGTTTTTCGGTTCACCAGCCAGAGGCAGACGGTGGGCATGGAGGCGCAGGTGGATTGGCGGCTGTTGCCGGCGGGGATTTTGGTGCTGTTCGCGTTGTGGGTGCTGGCGGCAATTGCGCTGGCCTGTTCGACACGGCTGGACACGATTCCGACGCTGGCCATCTGCTCGGCGTTTTTTTTGATTGGGTTGATGTCGGATTACTTTTTTGGCCGGCGGGCAGAAACCGGCGAATGGTGGGCGTCGGCGCTTTACACGGCGATTCCGAACTGGCAGCTTTTCTGGCTCGCGGACGCCTTGAGCATGGGCAAAAGCACCTTCCACTGGGCTTACGTCGGCAAGGCATTTGCCTATGCAGTCGCTTATGCCGGCGCGGCGCTGGCCATCGGGACGGCGCTGTTTGAGGAACGGGAATTGGGCTGAATGAGTGATTGGTTAAATGAGTTGAATCTCGGCGACGAAGAGCGTTCAGCTCATTTAACCAGTCACTAATTTAACGAGCCAAATGGAACGCAATGCTCAAAGAAACGGTTTGGTGAATCTGGTCGCGGCGATGGTGATTTTCATCGCGGCGTTCGTCATCACCTGTTACGTGAATTCACTGGCGGGGCAGGGGTGCTCGATTTTCCTCGGCCTGGGCGTGCTCGTGGCGTTCGCGAGCTGGTTCCAGATGCGGCTGGAGGAAAACGAGCGGTTGGAAAAACTGGAAGTCGAAGAGCTGGCCCGCGCCAAGGGCGATTCCGCGTTGTTTGAATCCCGGGACGCGGAGGTTTTTCCGGCCCGGCGCGCGCGCGAGCAGTTCGAGAAATTTTTCGTGCCGGGTTTCAGCGTGCTGCTGTTCCTGCTCGAAGCGGGCGGCGCGTGGCTGCTCTGGCGCTGGATTGGCCGCACCACTAACGCCGTTGTGCCCGAGCGTGCCATGGCGTCGCTGTCGCTCTTCGGTATTTTTGCGCTGGTGCTGTTCTTGCTGGGCCGTTTTTCGGTGACCATCGCGCGGCTCGAAAACCACCGGCTGTTGCGGCCCGGCGCCAATTTTCTGCTGGCGGGCGCGTATGTTTGCTTCGTCACGGCGCTCGGCATCGCCAGCGTTGAGGCGAAATTTCCCAGGGCCGACGTTTTTATCGGGCGGGCGTTGTGTGTGTGGCTGGGCCTGATGGCGGCCGAAACGCTCATCACGCTGCTGCTGGAGATTTACCGGCCCCGCGTGAAGGGCAAAGTCGCGCGGCCCATCTACGACAGCCGGCTCGTCGGGTTGCTGGCGCAGCCCGAAAGCTTGTTCACCACGGCGGCACAGGCGCTGGACTATCAGTTCGGATTCAAGGTTTCGGAGACGTGGATTTTCCTGTTGCTGCGGAGGAGTCTGCCCGTGCTGTTCCTGGCGCAACTGGCGGTGTTGCTGTTGTCCACGTGCGTGGCGTTCATTGAACCGGGTGAACGGGGAGTGTTGGAGCATTTCGGGCGGCTGGACCGGGCGCGTCCCGTGTTGAACCCGGGCGGCCATCTCCTGTGGCCGTGGCCGATTGACCAGGTCCATCGCTACCGCACGGGCCAGATCCAGACGTTTGAGGTCGGTTACGTGCCCGATGCCCAAAGCCAAACGGCCCAAACGATTTTGTGGAGCGTGGCCCATTACACGAAAGAAATCAATTTTCTCGTCGGCAATCTGGAACCGGCGACCATCACCAATCTGGCCGGTTCAACCACGGGCAGCGCCGCCAACAACGGTGAAATATCCAAAGTGGCGCCGGTGGGTTTGATTGATGTCAGCATCCCGGTGCAATACCAGATCACCAACGTGCTGGATTGGGCCTACCAGAATGCCGATCCGACCAACCTGCTCCAGGACCTGGCTACGCGGGTGATTGTGCATTACCTCGCCGGCGTGGATTTGAACAGGGTGTTGTCACACGGACGCCTGGCGGCCGCGGCGGAATTGCGCGACCGAATCCAGGCGGCGGCGAATGAACACCACCTCGGCGCGAAAATAATTTTTACCGGTGTGCAGGACATACATCCGCCGGTGAAGGTGGCGGAGGACTACGAAAAAGTTGTCGCCGCCGCCCAACAGAAAATCGCCGACACCAACAACGCCGTCGCTGCCTCCGTCCGCACCAATGCCCTGGCCGGCGCGCAGGCGTTTGCCGCCGTGAACCAGGCCGAGGCGGCGCGGCGGCAGACGGAACTTTCCGCGTTTGCGCGCGCGGCTCTGTTTACCAACCAGCTCGCCGCGTATGCCGCCGCCCCGTCGGTTTTCCGGCAGCGCGCGTATTATCAAATGTTTCCCGAAGCCACGGCCAACACGCGCAAATACATCCTGCTCGTGACCAACACGCGGGATGTGATCATTTTTGATCTGGAGGATAAAATCCGCGAAGACCTTTTGAACTTGAACGTAACCAATTCACCATGAAACGGAATCTGATAACCATCATCACGGCCGCGGTGCTGGTCGTAATTTTCGCACTGCTGCTTTTCACCTTTCAAGTCCGCCAGTCCGAAGTGGCCGTCGTCACCACGTTCGGCAAGACGACCGGCGCCTATCAACCCGGACTGCATTTCCGATGGCCCTGGCCGGTTCAACAGGTGTACAAATTCGACGAGCGCATCCAGAACTTCGAGGACAAGTTCAGCGAAAACCTCACGGCGGACAATATCAACCTGATCACCAGCGTCTATGTGGGCTGGCGGATTTCCGACGCGCCCCAGTTCCTCAACAGTTTCCGGGATGGCTCCATCCCGGCGGCGGAAAGCCAGCTTCAAAGCATGTTGACCAGCGCCAAGAGCGCCGCCGTGGGCCGGCACCCGCTCTCCGACTTTGTGAACGCGGATCCGAAGCAACTGAAATTTGACCAGATCCAAAACGAAATCGAGCAAGCGGTCCAGGACGAGTTGCAGACCAACAACTACGGCATTCAGCTCGAGTTTCTCGGCATCAAAAAGCTTGGCCTGCCGGAAAGCGTCACCGAAGCGGTGTTCGCCCGCATGAAATCGGAGCGCAACATCCTCATCAGCCGGGCGCAAAACGAAGGCCAGGCCGAGGCCATCAAAATCAAGGCCAACGCCGACCGTCAGGCCAACGAGACGCTGGCCGACGCCCAAGCCCAAGCCACGCGGATTGAAGGCGAAGGCGTGGCGGAAGCCGCTAAAACCCTGCCCACCTTCCAGGAAAATCCTGATCTGGCGGTCTTTCTGCTGCGCATCAAGGCCCTGCACCAGTCGCTCAATCAAAAAGCCACCCTGATTTTTGACCAGCGCACACCGCCGTTTGATTTGTTCCAGGGTCTGCCCACCAACGCGCCGGTGAAATGAATTTGCCGAAATGAAAGATCCAACAACCAACATCCAACAACCAACATCCAATCAACGGATCGTTCGCCGCCGGTTCATTGGATGTTGGATGTTCAATGTTGGATGTTCGATGTTTTTCAGTTTGCTATGAACGACCATTCGCACGACCAACCCAAACCCGCGCCCGCGCCGGTGACGCCGGACGACGCCGGTTCGCAGGCGCTGGCTGAGGCGTTGCGCAGCAGCTTTGCCATTGTGAAGTTCGTCATGGTGGCGCTGGTGATTGTGTTTCTGGCTTCGGGCTTTTTCCAGGTCGGGCCGCAGGAACAGGCGGTGATTCTGCGCTTCGGCAGGCCCGTCGGCACCGGGCAGAAGGCCCTGCTCGGTCCGGGATTGCACTGGTCGTTCCCCTATCCGATTGACGAGGTGGTCAGAATCCCCATCAAGGAGGTCC
>Ga0187866_1001483_pt1 | contig 21840 bp, 13 predicted proteins | sample June2016WEW_11_1_3_FD_133013 | JGI IMG/M metagenome (GOLD analysis project Ga0187866, IMG submission 133013) | Peatland microbial communities from SPRUCE experiment site at the Marcell Experimental Forest, Minnesota, USA - June2016WEW_11_150 | ecosystem: Environmental > Terrestrial > Soil >...
CTCGGAGCCGGCGATCTTCTCTGGTGGCCGACATCGACCTACGACCGGAAGGAAATCGCCAAACGCCTGAAGTCTATACCGCTGGTGCGAAGTTTCCGGAGTGCGTATGCATATGACAATGTCCTTTACTTGATTGCAGGGGAAGTGATCGAGGCGGTGGGCGGAATGAGCTGGGAAGATTTCATGGCAAGCCGGATTCTGGCCAAGGTCGGCATGACTGACAGCAAAGTCCGTCATTCGGATGCAGCCGGCAATGGCAACATCGCGGCGACACATGCAAGCGTGGACGGGAAAGTGCGACCCATTGAGCCGTTCACGAGCGACAACACAAATCCAGCCGGCGGCATTAATGCGAGCGCCCGTGATATCGCGAAATGGATGATCGTTCAACTCGATTCCGGCCGCGTAGCCGGCAGTACAAGATTGTTTTCTCCTCAAACGACCGTCCAATTGTGGCAGATGGTCACACCTATGCCGACCTTCGATCCGCCCCCTGAACTCGAAGCCCTTCGAACAAACTTCAACGGTTACGCTCTCGGTTTTAAACTGAGTGACTATCAGGGATGCAAATTTGTATTCCACACCGGCGATCTGCCGGGCTATGTCTCGAAGATTGCAATGATCCCGGGACTCAAGCTTGGCGTCGCAGTGCTGACCAATCAGGAATCCGACGAAGCGCGTGAATCAATCACGTATCATGTCCTGGATGAGTATCTCCCCGGAAAGAAAACGGATTGGCTTGGTGCGTACAAGAAAATGCACGCCCAGTCCATCTCGATGAATGAAATGGCCGACAACATAACCGCGGCAAAGCGGGACAGCACCTCGCATCCGTCTCTTCCCCTTGCTTCCTATGCCGGCACCTACAACGACCAGTGGTACGGAGACATCAACATCCTCTTCGAGAATGGAAAGCTCGTGATGAAATTCGGTCACACTCCCTCGCTTGAAGGGGAGCTCCAGCACTGGCAATTTGATACGTTCATTGCGCGGTGGAAGGATCGCGAGCTTCGTGCAGATGCGTTCATAACGTTTGCGCTCACTCCGGATGGAAGTATTGACGAGGCGAAAATGAGGGCGGTCTCTCCTGCGACAGACTTCAGCTTTGATTTCCAGGATCTGCTTCTGAAGCCGGTGAAACGTCCGGGCAGATGATGCTTCTATTCATTTCAACCATATATGCACTTGACAGGAGAATAGGAATTTGGCGAGCAAAATGTTTTCCCCTTTAAAGCTTCGAGAAATCGAATTCCGAAACCGGATATTCGTCTCTCCAATGTGTCAATACTCATGCGTCGATGGGATGCCGACCGATTGGCACTTGGTTCATCTCGGCAGCAGGGCTGTGGGAGGGGCTGGATTGGTGATGGTCGAAGCGACGGCCGTTTCTCCGGAAGGACGTATCACGCCTGACGACGCCGGCATCTGGAATGAGGACCAGGCACAGATGTTTGGCAGAATAGCGACGTTCATTGCACACCAGGGCGCGGTTCCTGGAATGCAGCTTGCTCATGCCGGAAGGAAAGCTTCCACTGCCTCTCCATGGAAAGGCGGAGCTCCGGTCAGTAAGGCTGACGGCGGATGGACGACTCTCGCCCCGAGTTCGATCACCTTCGCCGACGGATACCCCGCTCCGCGTGAACTCTCTCCTGCCGATCTCGATCAGATCGTTCATCAGTTTGAAGAGGCTGCGCGCCGCGCGCTGAAAGTGGGATTCAAGGTAATCGAGATTCACAGTGCACACGGCTATCTCCTCCACGAGTTTCTTTCACCGCTCACGAATACCAGGAAAGACGAATTCGGCGGTGAGAGCGGGGGGCGGATGAAGTTTCCGTTACGTGTCGCTGCCGCTGTCCGCGAAATCTGGCCTGCTGCCCTTCCGTTGTTCGTTCGTATTTCAGCAACCGATTGGGCGGATGGGGGTTGGGATCTGAGCCAGTCTCTCGTTTTCGCCGGCCGTCTCCGTGATCTCGGTGTCGATCTCATCGACTGCTCCAGCGGCGGTCTTGTTCCCTACGCCAAGGTACCCGCTAAGCCTGGTTATCAGATCCCGTTCGCATCTTCAATCAAAAGAGAAATCGGCATTGCGACAGGTGCGGTTGGGTTGATTACCGAGCCCCAACAAGCCGAGGATATCATTGCAGGGGGAGATGCGGATGCGGTTTTCATAGCCCGGGCGATGCTGAGAGATCCTTATTGGCCCATCCATGCTGCGAAGGAACTTTCAGTCGATTTTCCGTGGCCGGTTCAGTACGAGCGGGCGAAGCGGTGAACTGCCACTTCATTGAAGACATAATTCTTCTATGATGCCGAAGAGAAAGGACGTCAGCTCATGCTCCGTCGAGATTTTCTGAAGGCCGCTCCTGCTGCCGCGATGATTGTGGCGAGCACTGCGAGAGGCGGCACATATTCGATGTTGAGTGGTGGCGCTTCGATGACAGATCACATTCAGCCATTTCAATATGAGGGGGTGAAACTCCTTGAAAGCCGTTTCAGGCAGCAGTACCAGTTGGCAAGGGACTTCTACTATGCCGTTCCGGATGACGACATACTGCACGGTTTTCGTGCATCTGCAGGGTTGTCGACTCCTGGCCAGACTCTCGGCGGTTGGTGCGCTAAGAACAGTTCCACAGTGTTTGGCCAATGGTTGAGCGGCATGGCGCGGATGTATCGCGCCACAGGCGATAGCGCCATCCGCGATAAGGCCGTTCAACTGATGATGGAGTGGGGAAAGACCATTAAACCGGATGGCGATTGCGGCATGCGTCATTATCCATTTGATAAGATGGTGTGTGGACTGGTAGATTTGCAGATGTTCGGAGACTGTCCGGACGCGATTCATCTTCTCTCGAAGATCACAGGATGGGCAAGCAAGACCTTCAGCCGCGAGAATATTCCCGCAAGGGCCCGACCCGATGGAATCTACCAGGGGAGGCCATCAGAATGGTACACTCTATCGGAAAACCTCTTTCGAGCTTACAAGCAAACCGGTGACCCTGTTTTCAAGGCCTTCGGAGAAGTCTGGCTTTATCACGCCTACTGGGACAAATTCCGCGATACAGCCGCCCCGTCCGATGCGCACGGCGTACACGCATACAGTCACACCAATTCCTTCAGCAGTGCAGCGATGGCGTATGCGGTCACAAGCGATCCGATGTATCTGCAGATCATTCGAAACGCGTACGACTATATGCAAAACTTCCAGTGTTACGCCACCGGTGGATTTGGTCCCGCCGAGACATTCATGTCACCTGACGGTGGACTCGGCAGGGCGCTGGAAGGGAGATACAACACGTTTGAAACCGTGTGCGGATCGTGGGCTGGATTCAAGCTCTCGCGATATTTGATGCAGTTCACTGGGGAGGCGCGATTTGGTGACTGGATAGAACGCCTCCTCTACAACGGAATTGGAGCTGCTCTCCCCATCACAGGAGCGGGCAAGAACTTCTACTACTCTGATTATCGGCTCGCCGGCGGTATGAAGGTCTACAACTGGGAAAACTATACCTGTTGTTCAGGCACATACATTCAGAACGTCGTTGATTACCACAATCTGATTTACTTCAAGAGCGAGACCGCCCTCTTCGTGAATCTATACGTCCCGTCAGAGGTGTTTTGGGCACACTCCGATGGAGAAGTTAAACTTGTGCAGGAGACGAACTACCCCGAAGCTGATACGGTATCTATCAAGCTTGAGATGAAAAGAAAGATGAAGTTCACTCTGAACTTCCGGGTCCCCGGTTGGTCGAGCGGAATGTCGATAAGCGTGAATGGAATTCCATCGAAGGATGCGTGCGCGAAAGGAACCTGGGCATCCATAGAGCGTGAATGGACCTCAGGCGATCGCGTTCAAATCGTGATCCCGCTCAGTTTCCGAATGGAACCTGTCGACAAGCAGCATCCTCATCGTGTAGCGATTGTCCGAGGCCCGGTCGTCTACGTCATCGAAGCGGACTATCACGAGCCGCTGTTCCGTCTTCCTGAGGAAGACGCTGACCTTGTCAAATGGCTGGTTCCAGACAAGATTTCAGGTTTGTACCGGGTCGTCTTGCCGGATGGAGGTCGTGTTGTCTCAAAATTCCACCCGTTCTACGAAGTGGGGGAAGGGTTTCCGTACAAGATGTATTTCGATAAGGACCAATTGCCAGTTTCGCTTTGGTGAAAGCCTTGCACGACCGGCGCCTCGCGCCTGAGCAGGCAATGGGTAGCGTATCCAGATGAGCACGAAAAAGACCCTCGCATACGTCGGGATAATCATCAGCGTCCTTCTCCTTGTCAAGATCTTCGCTGATAGGTCACGTCATGCCCCGACGACAGATTCTGATTCCCGGGTAGAGGCACCCGAAATTCCTACTCCCGAGTTTCCCGTCAACTACTCTCTGGGGGAGTTTGACGAACGATTTGGGATCAGTCGGGAGAGGTTCCTGCAAATTGCAGAAGAGGCCAAGAAAGTGTGGGAAGACGCTGCGGGAAGGCATCTCTTTGATCTTCATCAGGATGGATCATTGAAAATTAATCTGGTTTTCGACTGGCGCCAGGAGCGGTTGCTGGAGGCGAAAAAGGTGAGGGCGAAGCTCGATGAGACCGGACGATCGTTTGATCAGCTGCAGGACGACTATAATGAGCGGGGTAGGACGCTGGACCAATACCGTCGTTCGTATGAAGAATCAGCCCAGGCTTACAAGATTCACCTCGACGAATACAATGCGCGCGTGTTGCGCTGGAATGAAACCAAAGATCACACGGATGCTGGGTACAACGCTCTCCAATCGGCTGGGAAGGAAATCGAAGACGAACAGAGTGCTCTCGAGAAGAAGAGGCTTGACTTGAATGCGCGGGGAGAGGATTTTAACAAGCTCGGCGAGAAATTGAACGAGCTTGCAGGGAAGCACAACCTGGATGTTGAAAACTTCAATGGCACGTACGTCCAGACGAGGGATTTCGAAAAAGGATTGTACGATGGCAAGGCCATCAACATCTATGAGTTTGACAAAGAAGAGGACCTGAAGCTGGCACTGGTTCACGAGTTCGGGCATGCGATTGGCCTGGGGCACGTGGACAATCCGAAAGCGATCATGTATCGCAAGCTGGCTGTTCAGGATATGAACGCCATCCACCTCACGAGCGACGATTTAAACCTCTTGCTGGCGAAGGTGAAATGATCACTCGAGGCAAGTCATTTCACCCAGCTGGAGAACAAAGCGAAGGGGAGGAGCACAAGCCTCAATTGCTGAGGGCTCTTGGCCTTAGAGAAGGCCTTGCGATCCACATCAGCGCCATCATCGGCTCGGGCATTTTCATCGTTCCGGCCGCGATTGCGGGGCATCTCCATGCAATGGGGCTGATCCTTCTCGTATGGGTCTTGGGCGGATTGCTTTCGCTGTTCGGGGCGCTCACGGTGGCGGAGCTCAGCTCGCTTATGCCGAGCGCAGGAGGGCCGTACATCTATCTCCGCGAGAGCTTCGGTCGTGTCTGGGGTTACATGTTTAGCTGGAATCATTTCTTCATCAACACCGCAGGATCTCTCGCTGCAATCGCTGTTGCCTTCGCAGCCTACCTTGGATATTTCTTCCCTTCTCTCTCACCGCAGACTCCGCTGTTTGCTTATTCGACCACGATGGTTGGTCTTCCCGTCGAGATTTCGGTAAAAGGGAATCAGGTTGTTGCGATGGTCGTCATCGGAATAGCAACGGTCGTCAACGTCCGCGGAGTTCGGCTGGGGGGCTGGGTTACGAACGTTTTTACGATGGCAAAAATCCTGGCGCTCCTTGCCGTGATCGTGGCAGTGTTTTCCTCAGGGAAGGGGAGCGTAGCCAACTTCATGCCGTGGTGGCCTGATCATTGGTCATCAGAGCTGACATCAGCGTTTGGCCTGGCAATGATCTCCGTTCTTTGGTCGTACGAAGGATGGACGACCGTCACGCAATCGGCAAGCGAGATGGTCAATCCTGAGAAGAACATTCCGCGCTCGCTGCTGTTCGGAACGCTTGCAATCATTTTCCTCTATTTGGGAGTTAATCTCGCTTATGCCTATGTGATCCCGATCGGCCAGATGGCGGGGTCGGAGCGCATTGCTGCGGATGCGGCCTCTCTGGTGCTTGGCCCCGTTGGTACCTCGCTCGTCATCATTGGCATTCTCTGCTCCACATTCGGAACGATCAACAATTCGTTTCTGAGCGACGCCCGCTCAATGTACGCCGCAGGAGCCGACAGTACATTTGCTCCGAGTTTCGGCAAAATCCACCCCCGATTCCGGACTCCGTATGTTACGTTGATCGCTCTCGGCGTCTGGAGCGCGCTCCTGACCCTGAGCGGCTCGTACGACCAGATTGCTTCGTATGTAATTTTCGGATCCTGGATGTTCTACGGACTGACTGCTCTGTCTGTAATCGTCCTGAGGAGAAAGATTCCGGACGCGCCTCGGCCATATAGGGCATGGGGTTATCCGTATGCGACTCTATTGTTTGTTGTCGCAGCCGGATGGATCCTCATCAACACTTTGGTAGAAGATCCCCGCGACGCCGTGGTTGGGATTGTGCTCCTGTTGCTGTCGTTGCCGTTCTATTTTTATTGGAGGAAAAGAGAGAATCCAGAAGTCAGAATGCAGAATCCAGAATCTTGATTCACTCATCAATCTTCTGTCTCCTGACTTCTGGATTCTGACTCCTACATTCTGACTCCTGTATTCTCCAAAGGAACTCGCTATGCTCCCCCCACTCCGTCCATCAACCCGGCTTCTGACTGATTCGTTCGCGAAGAAGATCATCGATGAAAGCTTCCTGCTGCTTGAGCGGATTGGAGTTTTCATTGAGAATGAGGAGGCGGTCAAACTGCTTCGAGGGGGAGGAGCGAGGATCGATACTTCCTCCAGAAGAGTCTTTATGCCATCCACTGTCATCGAGAATGCCCTTTCGTCAGCTCCACGAAGTATTACACTGTTTAACGCTGCCGGGGATCGATCTTTCATTGTCGGCGGTGAAGAAATCCATTTCGATCCCGGCTCTTCAGCTCTCCGCTTGTTCGATCACACCACGCAATCTGAACGCGCTCCTCAGACGCGTGACCTCATACGATTCCACAATCTCGTCGATCATTTGGACAACTTTCACTTCCAGAGCACAGGGCTCATCAGCGCCGACGTGCCGGAAGTCGTCGCCGACTGCTATCGCTTGTTCATAGCACTGCAGTACTGCTCCAAGCCCATAGTGACCGGCTTGTTTGTTGTCGATGGATTTAAACCGATGGTTGAGATGCTTTCGGCGGTAAGGGGTGGATCGGAAGAGTTGAGAGCAAGACCACTTGCGATCTTTGACGCCTGCCCGTCACCTCCGTTGAAATGGAGTAACCTCACAACGCAGAGTCTCATCAATTGTGCGAGAGCCGGGATTCCGTCCGAGCTCGTTTCGATGCCGCTCACAGGAGCGACCGCGCCGGTGACGCTTGCCGGATCGCTCGTGCAATTGACTGCAGAAAACCTTGCCGGTGTAGTGATAACACAGCTGGCAAGCCCGGGCGCGCCAGTCATTTTTGGCGGTTCCCCGTCGTGCTTTGACATGCACACGGCGCTTCCCCCCATGGGTGCAATCGAAACGATGATGCTCGATGCCGCGTACAGCCAGATTGGCAAAGCGCTCAGATTACCCACGCACGCATATATCGGACTGAGCGACTCGAAATGTGTGGATGCACAGGCGGGACTTGAAACGGGCATCGGCGCAATCCTCGGAGCGTTGGCGGGAATCAACGTGATGTCGGGAGGAGGTATGATTGACTATGAGTCGACTCAGAGCTTCGAGAAGCTTGTCATCGATAATGACATCTGCGGGATGGCCTACCGGCTCGTCCGGGGCATTGAGCAGCGCGATGAGCCGCTTGCGTTGGAATTGTTCTCGGAAACAAATGGGGAAGTCGATTTTCTTACTCACCCCCACACGCTCTTATGGCATGCACTCGAACAGAACTATCCGCAGGTGATCAATCGTGATGGATATGAAGGGTGGATCCGTACCGGTAAGCCATCATTGGCCGATCGGGCTTCACAGCAGGTCACAGAGCTTCTGTCGGAAAATCCTTCATCCCACCTCCCGGAAGATCTCCGGCGCCATCTGAAGAGCATGATGGAGTCGCACGGGAGGGAGTTCGGCGCGGAGCGTCTCCCGGATTCGGACTAGCGCTCGTTCGACTTCATCCAGTTCATTCCATCCCACTCTAAACGTACGTGAGGAGCACACCAACGTTACCTCACTCAGCGAGCCGTTCCAATCAGAGAAGTTTGCCTTTCTTTACCGTCTGTTGTAGTTTTGTTCTCGGGTGACTTTTCCTTAGTTTCGAAGAAGGAAAGACGACCGATTGTCATAAGATTCATGCGCAATAGAGGGAATAGATGTGCCCATAACCATGCACTTGAGACTTTGAACTCGAAACTTCGATGAACGATTTCAACCCAAACAAGAAAGAGTATGATCCCCGGATGCATTCTGCGGAACACATTCTGAATCAGACAATGGTGCGGATGTTCAACTGCGGTCGGGCGATCAGCGCTCACATCGAGAAGAAGAAGTCGAAATGCGACTACCGGTTTGACCGGAACCTCACGCCGGAAGAAATCGCGGCTGTCGAAAAGAAAGTTAACGAAGTGATCAGCCTCGATCTGCCCATCAAGGAGAGCTTCCTCGGACGGGATGAGGCGGCGGCCCGTTTCATGTTGTCCCGTTTGCCCGAGGACGCAGGAAATACGATACGGATCATTACAATTGGCGACTACGATGCCTGTCCATGCAGCGGAACACACGCTTCAACGACGAAAGAAATCGGACTGTTCAAGATCGGATCGACCGCATTTGAGAACGGGTTGTTGAGAGTCCGCTTCAAATTAGAGGAATAGATGCCGCTGAGGTCCATTCCAATTCACACCTTCAAGCCACCTTTCATTGCTTTTTGCATGATGCGATTCCTTTTTGGCTGCTTTCTCTTGCTCATCATCCCGGTCGCCAACACGCGGCTTGGTCAGGCTGCTCCAGCCCCACGGGGCATTCACGTTGCGCTCGTTCGGAACGTTGGCGCCTCGCGGCCAGACTCTATCGACCAGGCAAGCTTCGGAGGTGCGCTTGAGAGCATGGGATTCAGTTATTCCGTCATAGACGCGGGTGAGTTTAGGCCGACCAATCTTGACGGCATGAATCTCTTGGTCGTTCCTCATGCATCTGCGCTGACGCTGTCCCCCCTCCAATTGAAAGCGATTATGAGTAGCGTGAGGAGCGGGATGAGCCTCATCACGGATGGGCCGAGTCCGCTCCTGACGGCGTTGGGAATCGATCTTCGAAAGGCTCAACGTGTCAGCGTCGTCTTGGACCGTCTGTTGCCCGACATGACACTGCATTGGCCTGACAGACCAAGCGTGCGCTCCATTGCCGGATATCCAGGAAAACTGTCCCGTGTCCTGTATTCTGATTCTGCCTCCGGTCGTTCGCTTGGGATTGCTCTGCGTCTTGGACAAGGCGGTTGTCTCGTTCTGGCTCCTTTGTTTGACGAGCTGTCCGGTAACGGATATTCCAGATTCCCGACACTTCCGAATGCCATAGTCAGAGAATTGAATTGCCGCCCACCATTCCGGCGCAATGCACTGGATGTGTACTTCGACGCCGGATATCGATATAGTATTCCCATCGAAAGCCTTGCAGCTCTGTGGCGTGAGTGGGGCATTCGTGCAGTCCACGCTGCTGCCTGGTATTATGGCAACACACCGCCGTACGACTACAAACGACTGATTGATGCTGCTCATAAGAATGGTGTTGTCGTCTACGCCTGGCTTGAGTGGCCGCACGTCGGACCCGGATTCTGGAAACAGCATCCGGAGTGGCGCCAGAAGAATGCTCTCTTGCAGGACGCGAAGCTCGATTTTCTGCATCTCATGGATCTGCAAAACCCCGACTGCCTGAACGCAGCTCTGAACGATCTCTCTGTCCTTCTGAAAGAGGACTGGGACGGCGTCGATATTGCGGAGTTTACGATCACAGGCGCCGGAGGAGAAGCGCTGGCCGGACCAGAGCGACCGGATTATTTTGTTCCGTTTACTCCGACGGCAATCGCGGAATTCAAAAACCTCGCGGGGTATAACCCGCTGGAGCTTGAGGACTCGACATCCCGGCATTTCTGGCGACGCAATGCAGCTGCTCTCGATCAGTTCTATCGTTACCGCACCAGCGTCAACAACCGCCTGCTGCGTCAGGTCGTTGAGTTTATCACAAGGCTGAGGAAGGAAGGAAACCGGGACTGGGAGTTGATCCACACAATCGTCGATAATTCGCTTCATCCTGAATTCGACTACCTCCTGGGGTTCGACCAGCTGTCGACACTCCGGCTTCTGAAAGAATATGGCGTGACGTTGAATGTGGAAGATCCGTACATGGAATGGCTGCAGCCGCCGGAGAGATATCGCAAGCTCAGAAGCACTCTCGTTTCGCTCGTCCCCGATCATACTTCGATGATCGACATCAATGTTGTGCCGGTTCATCCTTCGACACAACTTGGTTTTCCGAGTTCGCAAGCGACCGGGGTTGAATTCCTGCAACAACTCCAACGAGCAGGAGAACAAGGGGGACGCGTCTGCGTATACTGCGAATCATCGGTGTTCACTCAGGACTGGCAACACGTACCGCATGCGATGGCAGCGGAAGCATCGTTACGTGAGGCAAAGTCGGGATGGGAAATCAAGAGCCCGACTACAGTTGCCGTGCAAACCTTGGGGGAGGGTGAAGCTTGGATTGACGACAGACCGTGGCCCTGCCAAGGGTCGGAGGGAGTGATCATCCCGGCCGGAACACACTCACTTGCGTTCAAGCCAGCCACCGCAATTTCGGACTCAACCTCTGGTGTTCTAAGACTCCTCTTTCTCTCCGACGAGTTGCTCGGGTGCCAGGCATCAAACGCGAGGATCGAGCTCACCTATCGCTCTCCCGCACGATGTCTGCTCGCGTTCAATCATCGTCCCGCCAGGATTCTCGTCGACGGAACTTCTGCGAATCTTCCCGTGCTGGTGGGAGAGAAAGTGTTTGTCGTGGTTGCTCCTTCCGGGGAACATCGTCTGGCTGTCTCCGGAGAATAGCCAAGCTCAGTTTACGAGGTAATACGTTAGCATTGTCTGTAGCTGTATACAAACGGAAGGGACAAGAAATGAAAAAGCATCTTCTCGCAGTACTCCTTGGCTTAATGATGTCGGCCTTCTTTGTGTCGAACGCCCAACAAACATACACAGCCGCACAAGACTCGGCGATCGCGCGAGCAAAAGATTTCGTCGGGCATCTGACGAAGGGTGAACACTCGATCTGCATCGGGTTTTTTGATAGCACGATGAAAGCGGTGATGCCTCTTGAGAAGTTGAAGGAAGTGTGGGATACGGTCCTGGTTCAAGTGGGGTCGTTTAAGAAGCAACTCCGCGTCAACTACCAAAAATATAAAGTCTACGACATCGTCTTCGTGACGTGCGTCTTTGAGAAGGATACCACCGATGTGAGGGTCGTTTTGAACGAGAAGAAACAGGTCGCCGGTCTGTTCTTCTCAAAATCTCAAGCTCCGGTCGAGTACAAGGCCCCTCCGTACGTTAAGCGCGAAACATTCCGAGAAGAAGAGGTGATGGTGGGCAGTGGGAAGTGGACATTGCACGGCACGCTGACGATTCCTAAGACTGCTGAGCCTTTTCCGGCAATCGTGCTTGTCCACGGTTCAGGACCGAATGACAGAGACGAGACGATCGGACCAAACAAAGTCTTCCGTGATCTGGCATGGGGTCTCGCATCGAAGGGCATAGCCGTATTGCGCTACGAGAAGCGGACGCGGGAACATGGAACTGAGCTGATGGCGGTGAGGTCCAAGCTGACCGTAAAAGACGAGGTGATCGATGATGCACTTTCCGCGGTCAATCTCTTGCGCGGGACCAAAGGAATCGACGTCCATCGGATATTCGTGCTGGGTCACAGCCTCGGTGGTATGCTGGCACCCAGGATTGGAGCGGCAGATCCCGGGCTCGCCGGCCTCGTGATGCTGGCGGGCGCAACCCGGCCGCTCGAAGACGTAATCGTTGAGCAGACCGCCTATCTGGCTCAGCTCAGCGGTCTTTCTCAGGAACAGCAACAAGCGCAGGTGACGGCGATTGAGAAGCAGCGGGACAAAGTGAAGAAGCTGACGAAGGCCGACACGTCATCGGGCGAGGTATATTTCTCGGCTCCGCCTTCATATTGGCTCGACCTTCGTGGATACGATCCTCCCCAGGTGGCACAATCTCTGAACATGCGTATGCTGATCTTGCAGGGAGAGCGTGATTACCAGGTCACGATGAAGGACTATGAACGCTGGAAAAGCGCCCTGGGACTGAACAAGAATGTGACCTTCAAGACGTACCCGAAGCTGAACCACCTCTTCATCGCCGGCGAAGGGAAGAGTGGGCCCGCAGAGTATCAACGGGTAGGTCACGTCCAGGAGGAAGTGATTGATGACGTCGCAAGTTGGCTGATGAAGTAAGAGTTCGCATGGAAGAATGATGTGGAGTGTGTGTGGACGGTGATCGCAAAAACATTGTCGTGATCGGAGCCGGGTACGGAGGGATCACCGCGACGCTGAGGCTGTCGAACCTCTTCCGCTCAATGCCGGATTTCCGGCTTGTACTGATTGACAGGTATCCGTTTCATACACTCAAGACGCAGCTCCACGAGGCGGCTGTACACAAGAGTGAAGTCACGATCGATGTCGGCCGCATTATCCGCAAACACAACATTTCGTTCCAACTTGGTGTCGTGAATGCGCTCGATCTGGTTCACCGGTCGGTGGAGCTCGATGACGTCCATATCACCTACGAGTATTTGGTTCTCGCCATTGGAGCCCAGGCAAATTTCTTTAGTATTCCGGGGTTAGAGGAGAATGCTCTCCCTCTGCAGAGTGCTTCAGACGCGCAGAAGATCTATGAACGCATTTCGTCGTTGTGCGCCGGAGCCGCTGCGGAATCTGATCCTTCAAAGCGGAAGGAGATGCTGCGATTCGTTATCGGTGGAGGCGGGTTGTCGGGCATCGAAATGGCGGGGGAACTGGTCGATCACGTTGTCGCATCCGCTCACAATTACGGTCTGGATGCGGGAGTTCCGGAGGTGATTATTGTGGAGGGATCGGATGATATCCTCCCGGCTTCCGACCCGAAACTGCGGCAGAGTACGCGGCGGGAACTTCTTTCCAAGGGCGTAAGTGTGATGACCCGTATGCGGGTCGTCGGGGTCTCGCCTGCAGAAGTCATACTCTCCTCAGGCGAACGACTCCGAAGCCGGACACTCGTATGGACTGGGGGGATAAAGGTATCCGAGATCGCCAGGGAGAGCGGGTTCGCGATCGGCGAGTCGGGGAGAATCCTTGTCAATGAATTCCTTCAATCGGTGACTTCGCCGAACGTTTATGCGATCGGTGACAATGCGCTGGCGATCAATCCTGCCACCAGGAAGCCCGTGCCCGCGGCTGCTCAGTTCGCACTTCAACAGGGAAGGTTGGTTGCCGAAAACCTGTTCGCAGTTGTCCGCGGCCAACAACAGCGCCAGTACCGACCGAAAGTTTGGGGAGAAGTTATCAGCTTGGGTCGGCATCTCGCGGTCGGTTGGGTTGCTCTCCCGGTTGTCAAAAAGCTGAAGTTCGTCGGATTTCTTGCAAGCCTTGTGAAAACCGCGATTAAGGAAAAACACATCATCCTCCTGAGGAAAGAAAGTCGCAACTGGATCAGTTATTGACTGCGCTCCCTTCAAGTCGTCCGCCGGCTAAACTTGTCACAAAGGTTAGTGTAATGGCATGATTGGATAAATGGTTAGGTGGATAATTGTTTGGCTAGTATTGTATTTGGGTGTCAGGATAGGGATCCGCTAGTGCGAGACAGTTACGTGCTGAGCCGATTTCCCGATCACCTGATGACCCAAACACCCGAACCTCCCCCCAGCCCCTCCTTGCAATTCAACCTTCGCTTTTGTACCATCGTTGTAACGAAATGGCCGTGATTCTGTGTGATTTTGGCAGGAGGCCACCGTTGATTCCCTCGCCGCCATGCTTGTACCCGCACCAGAAAAAGGAATATCCCATGTCACAGAAGTTGTTCCTGTCGCTAACACTGTGCTTCCTCTCACTCTTTGTATCAGGATGCGCTTTCCTTCGTCCTCAAAAGGGGGAAAGAAAGCTCCCCGAAATACCTCCTGCAGAGCGCGAGTTTCGCGGCGTCTGGGTGGCGACAGTGGCAAACATCGACTGGCCAAGCAAGCCGGGGCTGACGAGTGAAGAACAGCAGCGGGAGGCAATAACAATCCTCGATACAGTCGTCGCACTTCGCCTCAACGCGGTTATTCTGCAAGTACGGCCGCAGTGTGACGCGCTGTACGATAGCAAACTGGAGCCCTGGTCGTACTATCTTACAGGGACTCAAGGCAAACCGCCCGAGCCATTCTATGATCCGTTAACATTCTGGGTCGCAGAAGCCCACAACCGGGGGATTGAGTTGCATGCATGGTTCAATCCTTACCGTGCACATCATCCAAAGGGAGGAGACGTCACCGAGACCTCCATCGTGAAGACTCGGCCTGGCCTGGCAAAAAATGTTGGCGGCGGAACGTACTGGCTCAATCCAACCAACAAAGAAGTGCAGGATCAGTCCTATAATGTCGTCATGGATGTTGTGCGGCGGTATGACGTCGACGGCGTTCACTTTGACGATTACTTCTATCCGTATGGCGATGGAAATTTCCCGGACGATGACACGTGGGGGGAATACCAAAAGTCCGGAGGCTCTCTCTCACGTGAAGACTGGCGTAGAGATGCAGTCAACACCTTCATCGAGCGACTGTATGAAGGGATCAAGAAAGAGAAGCCGCACGTGAAGTTTGGGATCAGCCCGTTCGGCATTGGCCGTCCGGGAAATCCCCGCTCAATATTGGGGTTTGATCAGTATGCCATTCTGTATGCCGACGCGCACCTCTGGCTGAAGAAGGGATGGATCGACTACTGGTCACCTCAGCTTTACTGGCCTGTCAACCAGATACCACAGAGTTTCCCGGTGCTTCTTGGCTGGTGGTCAAAGGAAAACACGATGGGGCGAAACCTCTGGCCCGGCATGATCATTGGTGGAAAGACGGATGAAAAGGGGGCGGACGAGATCATCAACGAGATCATGATTGAACGCGGTTTCGTTAATGACGCACCCGGGCATATCCATTTCAGCATGAGAGTATTCCTGAAGGACAGCAGCGCATTGAATGCCGGTTTGAAGGCCGGTCCCTATCAGCACCAATCGCTCGTGCCGCCGTCGCCCTGGCTGGATGATGTCCCGCCCGATCCCCCTCGTATGTCGGCCACCGTTGCCAACGATTCAACCGTCCTCGTAACTTGGTCTCATGAAAACGCGAAGGATGTTTTCCGATACGTTGTTTACTATCAGTATGAAAAAAACTGGGAATACACCATACTGAACAGTCAAGATCGGATGGCTGCTCTTCCGTACTCCCGGACAGTCATAGAACGCGCCCGCGGGCGGCAGCGCGGAGACCCTGCACAGCCGAAAGTTGAATATGTGATCCGGGTGGCGGTCACAGCCGTTGACCGGGTTGGCAATGAAAGCGCGCCTGCGGTGCAGACCATGGGGCGTTCCGTGATTCCGACGTTACAATAGAATTCCTGCTTCACGCGGCTTCTGGCATGAACCCTGCCTTGAAGCTGGAATGAAAAAATCGAGGATCGTCTTTCAGTTCGAACTGAAATCGCTTTGTGTCATTGTATTTGTTGATCATCCCTGCCGTAGCACCGTAGAGTTTTTGCCGAGTCCAGATTCCCGGCGTCGGAAGTCATTATGACTGGAGTAGATTCCTCCCCGTAAGTGCAGTGGCGTGTGTGCGGAATGATCACACGGGAGATCGGGCTGGCGGTGAGACTTCACAAGACCACATTCGGAGGACATACCATGCATTTTTCCCTTCTGTTTCTCAGGCGGTTCGGCGTGCTTGCCATGCTCCTGATTCTCGGATGCAGCATCATAGCCGCGCAATCGAATCTTCCGACTCCTTCCCAATTTCTTGGATTTGAGGTTGGCGCTGATCGCCAGCTCGCCGACTACAAACAAATTGTTTCCTACTTCAGCGAGCTCGCAAAAGGATCAAAGAAGATTGAAGTCGAAGTCCTCGGGCCGACGACGCTTGGCAATGACCTTGTCATGGCCGTCATCTCGTCGGAGGAAAACCTTAAGAACAAATCAAAGTACCAGGATATTGCCAGGAAACTCGCTGATCCGCGGGGGCTTTCGCAGCAAGAGATCCAGGCGTTTGTCAATCAGGGGAAGTCAATCGTCCTGGTGAGCTGTAATATTCATTCGACGGAAATCGGTTCCACGCAGATGGTTCTCGAGTGGGCGCACTCGTTGGTGACAGCAGAGGATGCTGAGACGAAACGGCGGCTTGAGAACGTCATCCTGCTCATCATTCCATCTCTCAATCCAGACGGTCAGCTGATGGAGGTCGAGTGGTATAGGAAGTATGTGGGGACGAAATACGAAGGCGGCAGGTCACCCTTCCTGTATCATGCGTATGTTGGGCATGATGATAACCGTGATTGGTACATGCTTACCCAGAAGGAAACAAAAGCGGTAACGAAAGCCGTGTATCACGAATGGTACCCTCAGGTTTGGCTGGATGAGCATCAGATGGGTTCGACAGGTCCGAGAATCTTTACTCCCCCGTACGCGAATCCTGTTGCCGAGAATGTGCATCCGCTTGTCTGGCGTATGGTGGATCATATCGGCACAATGATGGCGTGGAGGTTGGAGGAGAAGAAAAAATCCGGAGTTATCTACGGTGCGATGTACGACACGTATTGGCCCGGCGCATCCGACCAGACAGGATTTTGGAAGAACATTGTGGGGCTCCTGACGGAAGTAGCTTCGACAAGGATGGGAACGCCGGTCGAGGTAAGTCCCATTGAGCTCAGCGGTGGCACGAAGGGTCTTGTCGAATACAAGCAGCAGTCGAACTTTCCGAATCCGTGGCCCGGAGGAATCTGGCGTGTCCGCGATATTATGGACTACGAGCGCATTGCATCGGATGCGCTGCTGGAGGCCTGCACGAAGCATCGCGAGGACATTCTGAGCGGTGTGGCGACGATGGCGATGGATGCCGTCAATCTCGGCTCGCCGGGTGAATACTACCGCATTGCCGCCGAACAGCGCGATCCCGTGTCGGCTGCACACCTGGCCTTTGTGATGAAGGATGGAGGTGTCGAGGTGCTCTTTGCTGCGTCTGAGAAGGCGTACTATATTCCGACCGCTCAACCGTACGGACGGTTTGTAAAGGAAATGCTCGGCCTCCAGCGTTACCCAAAAGTGAAACTGGTCGCGGGTCCGAACATCGTCCAACCGTACGATATGACTGCCTGGTCTCTCCCGTTGATGATGGGCGTGAACGTGGAGAAGGTTACGCTTCCTAAAGAGAAACAAAGCAATCTCCGGGAGCTGAAAGAGTCCGACTGGCCGCAGGGAAGCGTGACAGGAGCTGGCACATCAAGGTTCATCGTTTCCCACGAGGTGAACAGCGTAACAAAACTGATCAACAATGCTTTGAAACAGAAAGGAACGGTCAACCTTACTGGAGAGACGTACAGGGCAGGCGGCAAGGAGTTCCCCCGCGGCTCAGTGGTACTTGAGAATGTAAAAGACATTGACGCCCTTGCGAAAGAATACTCTTTGGACCTTGTCGGTCTGAACGAGAAACCGAACGTGAAGATGGAAAAGGTCGGCGAGTTCAGGCTTGGCATGTACAAACCGTGGGTTGCGTCGATGGACGAAGGTTGGACGCGATGGGTGCTCGAACAGTACGAGTTTCCGCTCAAGAGCATCACAACGAAGGATATCAAGGAGCGGAAGCTGGGAAGCGACTATGATGTCATCATCATTCCCGATGTTTCCAAGGAAGTGATTGTGGAGGGAAAAAGGAAGCCCGAGGAAGGGGAGATGAAGTATTTCGTCGATATGCCGCCCGAATATTCAGGGGGGATCGGGAAGGATGGGGTGAAGAACCTGAAAGAATTTGTGGAACAAGGCGGAACGCTCATCGCGATGGCCTCGGCGTGTGACTTCGTGATTGATGAATTCAACGTCCCGGTGATGAACGTGCTGTCGAGGGCAAGGAGTGAAGAATTCAATTGTCCCGGATCGTTGCTCAGGATGTATATCGATGCCAGTCATCCAGTTGGCTACGGGATGCCGCCAGAGGTCCCCGGATTCGTGAACCAGCGGATCGCTTTCCAGACGACCCCTCCGGCTCCCGAGATGAAACGATGGGTCTTGGCGTGGTACCCCAATGAATCCGAAGATATCCTGATGTCAGGCTGGATACTGGGTGCCGAGAAGCTTCAGAGAAAAGCAGCGGCGATCGCGATGACATATAGTAAGGGGAAAATCGTTCTTCTTGGATTCCGCGTTCAGCAGCGGGCACAGACCGAGGTCACCTTCAAGCTGCTGTTCAACGCGATTCATTGGGGGGCAACAAAATAGGATTAAGCTGCAGGACATTGATTCTCTTTGGCGTACTTCATTATCAGAACACTCTCATCAGGGAGGTGACTGATGGAAACCAAAACTGTAGATCGACGAGAATTCATCAAGTCATTGCTGGCTGGAGTCTCCGTCGTTGCCCTTGACTGGAACTCCTTTCCCATAAGCACCGGCGCTGCACGGGATGACAAGGGCTTCGATGCCGTGATTATTGGCTCGGGTCTTGGCGGACTCAGCTGTGCCGCCGCGTTTGCGCGGCAGGGATTCAAGCCGCTCGTTCTCGAAAAACATGATCGCCCCGGAGGGTATGCCACAACGTTCAGCAGGCCGGGCGGCTTCGTATTTGATGTATCGCTTCACTCAACGACCGTTGGTGACAGAGAGGGGATTCACAATTTGATTTACGGTTTCCCCGAAATCACCGACGTCGAGTTCGTTCCTCACCGGAATCTCTACAGGATAATCTATCCTGATTACGATCTTCGTGTCCCGCAGAAGGACGTCGCTGGATATGTGAAGCTGCTGGCCCGGCTCTTTCCTGATGAACAACGAGGAATTCAGGGTCTTCTGGATGACATGAAGGGGCTCAGCGATGACATCAGCCGGTACTCGAACGCACGCGGGAAGATTGACATGAACCGCTTCCCCCAGGACTTCCCGTTTCTTTTCAACAACTTTAGCAAGACGTGGGGCACAATGGTCAATGCCCGGATCAAAGATCCAAAGCTGCAATCCATAGTCTCATCTCTCTGGGGATACTACGGGCTTCCACCGTCCATGCTCTCTTCGTTCTACTATGCGCTGCCGACGTACGGGTATCTCCGTCAAGGGGGATACTATCCAAAGGGAAGGTCACAGAAAATCAGCGATGCGTTTGTCAAATTCATAGAGGACCGCGGCGGTAAGGTCGTGTTGAACTCGCGAGTGACGGAGATCCTGACGAAGGACCATGCGGCGTACGGTGTGAAAACCGCCGATGGGAAGGAGTATGCCGGAAGAGTCGTGGTCTCGAACTCCAATGCATTCGACACCTTCCATTCAATGCCCGGCGAGAATGACGTTCTGAAGGAATACGTTGGGAAGTTCGACCGTTACAGCGTCAGCTTGTCGAGTTTCCAGGTGTTTCTCGGCCTCAAAGAAGACCTGGTGGGCAAAATCGGGATCGAGGATTCGGAAATCTTTTACCATACGAGCTACGATCATGAGGCAGGATACGAGGCCGCGCTCACGGCGAATATGGACAACACCGGTTACGGATTGACGCTCTACGACAACATCTATAAAGGATACTCACCTGAAGGGAAGAACACGCTGAGTCTCTTGGTGTTGCAGGGATACGATCACTGGAAGGAATTCGAAGAGGACTACTTCAAGGGGAACAAAACAGCGTACCGCGCCGAGAAGGAGAGGATGGCAGACATCCTCATAAAGAAAGCAGAGGAAACGCTGTTGCCGGGACTTTCCTCAGCGATCGAAGTGAAGGAGATTGCGACACCATTGACGAACCTGCGCTACACGGGCAACACGCGTGGGGCCATCTACGGTTGGGACCAGACACTCGGGAATTCGGGTCAGAATAGAGTGCCGCATACGACTCCTATAAAGAATCTTTATCTATCTGGGGCGTGGACTCGTCCGGGTCACGGCTACGGAGGGGTCATCGGAAGCGGACTGGAGTGCTTCGGGGAAATTATGGGCAATTGGAAATCGTGAGTGATCGGGTGATCAGGCCATCAGGTCATCGGGTGATCGAATCATCGAGATATGAAGCGAGTGTTCCGTTAGTTGAATGATCTGATGGCGTCCGATACACTGATGAACAAACAAAACCAAAATAGAAGGGACATCGAAATGAAAACCGAGAAATCTGATTTGATGACTGCGGGCGCCATCGCACAAGAAATGGGATTGCCCGGTGCAAAAGTAAAGAAGGCGATCGTGGATCTGAAGCTTAAGCCGGCAGCAAAAAAGGGAGTCTGCAACTACTACACAAAAGATGTGATACCGAAGATCAAGTCGGCAGTGAAGTAGATGTGTGTGGTGGAAAAGTTGGTTAATTGGTTAGTGGTTGAATGGTGCTTGTCGCAGTCACAGGTCCGGTAGGATCAGGAAAGACTACCGTTCTCTCCTCGCTTTTAACGTGGGCGAAGGGAAACGGAAAGTCCGTTGACGGATTTCTCGCTTTGCCGCACGATCGGGTCGAGCCGGGGAAGGGAGCTGAGGAATACGTTCTGCAGCTCATCGACTCCGGACAGCGGCTCCCGTTCGTCCGCAGGGACTCGTCGTTGACGCCTCCGTATCGGATCGATGCAGGAACTGTGACAGCATTGGCCGCGTGGGCTGATTCGCTCAAGGCGCGACATCCTCTTTCGATTCTCATACTCGATGAGTTCGGTCCGCTGGAAGCGCGTGGGGACGGGCACATGAAGCATTGGGAATCCATTCAAGCCTCCAGGCCCGAGGTGGTAGTTATCGCCGTAAGAGAGAAAGTTGTCCGGGAAATCGAGAGCAGACTTGGCGCCCCCTTCGATGTTGTCTTCGATGTGACGGAGACGGGTGTGCTGGAACAGCTTCAAAACCTGATGCTGCATCATTCCGACTGGGTACGGGTTGGGCAATTTGGCGCTGCCGCGGGGGGATTTGAGGCAACGGTCGGTTCTGCATTGCATCAGGCAAAGATCCCGATGAGTGGGCTCTTTCTTTCTGTGGTACAATCGCTCGTGATGATGTATGCCGGTGATCGGCTGGCGAATAGAGGCCGGGTGATGTGGGTTCCGGTTATCTCTGCAGGATTGAAAGCGCTTTCACCGTACGGCGGTCGCTTACGCCCGATGCTCGCCATCACCGTGCAGGGATTCCTCTTCAGCCTTGCTGCCACAGTTTTCGGATGGAATGTCGTCGGAATCCTTGTCGGCGGATGGCTTGTCGGGGCATGGGCGGCTCTGCAAGGATTGGTGCTCCAGTACATTATGATTGGGGATAACCTGTTGCCGGCGCTCGATGTCATGGTCCGATGGACCGCAGAATATCTTCACCTTCGGCTCCCCGGGATCGTCTCACTGATTGCTCTTTGGACGGTTGTGTGCGGAACCCTCTCAGCGATCGTCACATTGATTGCGTGGCTTCGTCGACACCGTCTTCCGGCCCGGATCAGGACAATGTTGGACAAAGGAGCCAGGGGGATTACGGCTGATGTTGGAACGCCAACGTTGACGGCGGCCTTTCGAAGAGGTTTGCGCGATCTTGTTCGGCCTCTTTTTTGGGCACCGGTGGTTTTCGTCGGAATCATCATA
>Ga0187866_1001486_pt1 | contig 21796 bp, 19 predicted proteins | sample June2016WEW_11_1_3_FD_133013 | JGI IMG/M metagenome (GOLD analysis project Ga0187866, IMG submission 133013) | Peatland microbial communities from SPRUCE experiment site at the Marcell Experimental Forest, Minnesota, USA - June2016WEW_11_150 | ecosystem: Environmental > Terrestrial > Soil >...
CGTCCGCATGGTTTAGTCGTGTGTCCCCGAAATAGCCCGGGGATTCGGTCCGACGCCGCGACGCGGGCCGAGAGAGTGCGTGGATACTCGGCACGCCGTGGCTTCGTCTGCGGTCATGAACGGGATACGGAAGCCTCGGGAATTCCGGAGCGGTCGGGTTGACGTTGCCGGAAGATGTGGTAATATGAGGAGCATGCCAAAGAGTACAGATTCGATGCGCCATCACGAGATTCTCGGGTACCGGTTCGCGGTGCTCGTCCGCAAGGCTGAGTCCGGCTACGTCGCACATTGCCCGGGCGTGGGTGGCGTGTACGAAGAAGGCACGACGCGCGAGCAGGCGTTCGAGCATGCCTGTGCCGCTGCCTGCGCCATCTTCGAGGTGCGCCGCACCGCTGGCATCGTCCTCACCGAAGACGGCCCGTACCTGAAGGTCATCCGGAGGCCTGCGCATCGGGCCGAATACGTAGCCGAGACCTTCCAGCCGGCCGCGCTAGAAGGACTCTGCCTGCTCCCGGCCTGACCCGATAGTGGAACCGTTCCCTCGCAAGAAATGGTCGCATCAGGCCTGGCTCCAGCTCAAGAACACGAGCAAGCGGGAGATGCTCCGACTGCTCGACCGTGACCCAAACTGGAGCCGCATCGGCTCAAGCGGTTCGCGCATCTGCAATCGGAATCCAAGGCTGGACAAACCCTTTGACGTTGTCGCGATTCACTTCCACGCCGGCGACGAGACCTATCGCAACCCATCGCTGCTCAAGGACCTGCTTGACCACATCTGCTGGACTGAAGACTCGCTGCGGACCCGGAAGTCCATCCGTTAGACCATTCCGCAGGTTCCACAAGACCCCCACGTCAGCCGCTCCTGGACCCGAACTGACCTGACCCGAACGTCGAGCCGCCGGTCTACGACATCGCGGCCGAAGGCTGGGACCCGGACCCGTCCATTTTTAAGGTTCGGGACGCCGACGCGGTCGAAGAGAAGAAGTAGCCCGACTGCGCCGCGCGGACCAACTGCAAACCGACGCCGAGTCGTCCTGCCCGCCAATCTGCAATCTACAATCTGGAATCTGGAATGAGAGGACTGTGAGCCGTCTTGCGTCAGGTGTGTGGCGTCAGACTACTGGGAACTGCAGTTCAGAGTCGGTTTAAGTCCGCTGCTAGACCAGCGGCCCTGAGTTCCTTGGCCAGCTCAAACTTCCACCTCCCGGCTTTGTCCAGTGGGACATATACCACGCCAGTCCAGTCCGACGGTAACTCGACGTCCTCTTTGTAGAGCGTGCAGACCCGTGACCGCTGTAGCTTGCCGAGGAAGAACCCCATCTCAAGCACTACGTTCTGCCGTGCTCGGGGTTTGAGGTGCAGGGCGTCCTCGCTGCTTGCGCCGACGTCGTCTGGCGTGAGCAGCACGACGGCGAAGCTGACATTCGAATGGCGCTCCAGCTTCTCGACCACAGTCCTGCTCTGGCTGGCCTGTTCGTGGAGAATGACCGCTCTCAGTCCGAGCTGCTCGACTAGCCGTGCGACCTCTGTCTTCGCAGCATCGTCGTGACCATGCACTATGAAGACAGTCTGCTGGTCTACGTCTCCTGCTGACGGTGTAGCGGCGGGAGGTGCCGCCTTGACTTGGGGGACTACCACCATTTCCAGCACGGATTTCATCTCCCGGACCTCGTCGATGAAGTACGTGAACACGTCATCGAACGTGCTCGGTTTCGTCATGTAGTGCTTGATCTGTTCGTAATGGCCCGAAGCGTATGATGCAGTCTTCTGGAAGTCGTCGAACGCTGCCGGCCGATAGTCCCTGATAAGCTCGACTGCCCGGGTTCGCCACGGAACGAGTCGCTGGGAACCTTCTGCATAGAGCGTGGCCACGCTCGAAAACGGTTGGCGCTTCTTGTGTACCATGAGCAGGTGTTCAGCTATCCCCGTCAGTTCGTCGGCTTCCTTAATACAGAACGCCAGCGCTTCGGAGTGTGTCATCTAGAAGTAGATGCCTGCGGACTTCGGCAGAATTCTACTCGAGCCGTCACCTGCGATGCCGTGGGTCTGGAAGCCACACGGAGATTATGGCGCTCAAACGGGAAGAGTCAAGCAGGTGCTTGACAGGCGGGGCGGCATGGATTCACCGTTGCTACTGCGGGTCGTTGAAACAGCCGAAATGGCGCATGAGTATCTGCGTCACGCCAAACATAGTCGCGGGAATCCCGGACCATTGCTACGAATCCGGCCGCCCTCATTGCACGCGGATAGCTAGATCTCGTGTAGGTCATACTTCGCTAGTAGACCCTTCAGACGAACTCCATCTACCAATTCGATGCGCTTGCCGTCCGCGAAGGTTCTGCAGTCGCCTGAGAATCGGCTGTTGGTCGCGAGTACGCCTCTTGTGATAGCCGGTTGGTCCTGCATCACGCCGTACAATGCTCTAGCGTGTTCTACTCCCACGACCCCGGCTTCATAACGTTTGCACTGTATGGCGAGTTGTTCAGTACCGCTCTCTGTGGCGCGTTTTGCGTAGATGTCAATTCCTTTGTCTCGCGTCTGCGGCGTCAGCCGAACATCATACCCCATCCTTCGGTAGAGCTCGGCCACAATTCGCTCGAACGCCAGCGGGGAGACTTCTCCAAGGTCGCGTTTCTTCTCGTCTCCAAACAGGAACGGCTGCCCGCTCGCTCTTGTCCCACCCTTGCGAAGGCCAAACAGTCCGAAGAGTTCCTGCTCAGATAGAGCCTTCGTTAAGCTCGTATCGCTCAGGTCGTCGATCACCTCATTGAAGAGGCTTGTCTTGCGGGAAACGATTTCGTGGATTCTTTCCTCGACCGTTTTCGTCGCCAACAGAGTGTAGACGAATACGGTGCGCGTCTGGGTCATCCGGTGCGCGCGGTCTTCGGCTTGTCTCGCAGACGCGGGATTCCACCAGAGGTCGTAGTGGAAGACGTAGTGAGCCTGTTCGAGGTTCAATCCGAGCCCACCAGCCTTGAGGGACATCAGCAGAACGCGGTTCTGACCGTCTACCTCCTTGAACTTGGCGATCATCAGTTCCCTCTCTCTGTCCGAAAGAGAACCTTTGTAGACAAGAGGTGCATAGTCGTGCAGCTCGGTTTCCAAGTGCGCCAGTGTCTTCTCTGGGTATTGCGAGAATACGAGCGCCTTGTCACCCTGGTCAGCGATGTCGGCCAGAGCGTCACTGAGATACTCCAGTTTGCAGCTCTCCTTCGTGACCGGGTCCATATTGCATATCTGCTTCAGTTTGGTGATCAAAGCCAGCACATGCTGAACTGTCGCCGAATCCCCCTTCTCATTGAGGGCGACTACGCCCTCTTGTTCGGCTCGGTCATACGCGACTCTCTGCGCCTCGGTTAGGTCGAGCCGAATCACATCCGTCCACTTTGCGGGCAGTTCGGGCAGGGCCTCAGCCTTCCTTCTTCTCAGGACGTAAGGCCTGATGGACTGCTTCACATACGAGGGCCACGCGGAGTCATTGTGGCGGAACAAGCCTGGCTTCAGATACGCAAATATCGAGATCAGCTCATCCAAGCGATTCTCGAGCGGTGTGCCCGAGAGTCCCCACCGGTGCTGTGCTTCAACCTTCCGCACCGCACGCGAGATGTCGGTATCTGGATTCTTGATCCTCTGTGCTTCGTCGAGTATCACGAGGTCGAACTGTTTTGGTGCAGTATCCAGTATCGGGTTGTAGGTGAAGTCCTGTTTGCACGTTGGACACGAAACCTCGACGCCGAATAGCCGCTCCTTGACGGTGAGTTTCTGAGAACAGCCTTCGCAGGGGCACGTTATGACGTGGCTCCCGTCAGCATTCACCGTCACGTCCTGGCTGCACAGCGAACCGCCCAGATCCTGTCTGAGTGTCTCGTAGGTCGTAAGGTAGAGATGTGCCGGGAGTGACCACATCACTTGGCGTTGTTCCTTGGTGCCTCGCACCTTCACCACTCTCAACTCTGACGCCCACTCGCGCAAGTGCTCCTCCCAATCCGCGAGAACTGACCTCGGGCATAGTATGAGTCCCTTGTCTACTCTGCCCATCCGGAAGAGGAAGCGAGCGGCAGTGATTGCTTGCACAGTCTTGCCCAGTCCCATTTCGTCGGCAAGTAGCGCCGAGTCGTGCTCAGCTAGGAACTTGACACCACTGCGCTGGAAATCCTTCAATTCCTTGGGGAACTGAACCGGGTTGTCGAAATCCTCGCCGAGCGGCGGTTGGAGGATTGGGAGTATGAGGTCAAAGACGTCAAAGTGGGTGGAGCGGTATTCTCGTTGCTTGCGGTCCTGCTCCATACACGTGGCGCACCACCACTTAGGTACACCATGAATGCAGTCCTGGTCTAGGTCGGCACTTGTTGGTTTGAGTTCCTCGCTCGGCTCGTCGTACCCTTTCCCCGACCTACGTGGAGTACTCAGGTCAACGTCAAAGACCTGGATCCCGGGCCGCTCAAGCTGAGATACGAACCAGGAGGTTAGGTCTTCCATGGGGAGCAAGAATGGCACGGCGGTTTCGAATCTGTGCGAGCAGGATGGGCACTCTTGCACGACACTGCGGCCATGCTGGTCCGCAGTGACTTTGACGGAGAAGGCTTGGCGGCATCGGGGCACAGGGCACGTCACGCGCCACTCTTGCCTGATAGCGACAGAATAGTCACTTATGGGCGCGACAGGTGGGCAGAGGTCCTCAGTCGTCGCGGTGGCAGGCGGAGGTGCAACCTCGATGCGAAACACACTCGACTTGCTCAGCGCGAGGTCTAGTTCTCCAACCTCGGCGTTCTCCGGCTTCCTGACAGGAAGGAACCTGGTCAGGATGCCTAGCCTTCTTCTTTCGAGAAAGCTCTGTCGCGCCACTTGAATTAGCTACTGGAACTTCTGGTCCTGCTTGCCCAGTACTTCCATTGCCTTGGCGATTCGAGCAAACGGTTCGAGAGGGTCAACGACTACTGTCGGGTCGGAGAGCAGGTCCTTTGCAATCTGGGCGTCGCCAGTGAAGGAGGAATGGGCCGCACATATGATAGGCTGAAACCTCCCCGTCGGCGATTCAAGCCTTTCCTTTGGTGCGGACGCAGTAGAAGAACCCTGCGTTTCTATCGTCACCGCCTCGCCCGCTTTGCGTACGAATACGATGGGGCACGCGCAGGAACTCCTTACCTCGAGAAGGCTCTCGCGGTCCACCAAGATGAGGTCGGGTTTGTACTGTATCGATTGCAGTAGGGGTATTCCGCAAAGCTGAACCCCGACATACGATTCGAGCGCCGCACCGTATAGAAGACGCTGCACGGCTGTCGGCTTGACTGAGTAGGTGCATCTGAACTCACGCGGTACGCCATGCTTGTCGGCCACAAGTATCGCGCCCAAGAATCCATCTTTGGTGGCTGTTTCCACAAGAGCCAGGAACCCGAGAGTCGCTGGCCTTTCGTCAGCCTTGTTCGTCATGGTAGCCTCCTCTTCTGGACTGTGTCTCTGACCTAGAGGAATCCGGGACACCGGGTTCGGGGGATTTCGAGTACATCTTGCTCAATTCCCCCGGCGTCAAGGCCAAGTGTGCGGATTGCATCGTTAGTCAGAATATGCCTGCACTGCTGCGAGTCAAGTTCTGCTAAGTCCTCGCACTAGCGTGGCCGTGGTGGCGAGTAGCTACCAGAGGCCACAGAGGAGAGTAATCGCACCGAGGTCGAGTCGAGAGTTCTGGCGCGTATCGGTGACAGAATTCCTGGCTCCGCCGGTCAAGCGAAGGAGTAGGGCCGAGGCAGTTTGGACGAAGCCGCACGGTGAGAGCCGGGCGGCCGGCGGGTCTCTGGGAGACTCCTTGCGCAGTGACGAGTGACCGGTTTGCAGGTGGCGGTGTGCAGTGACGGACGCGAGTCGCTGGGGCAGGTGCGTGGAGCCGTGCGCGCGTAGTGCCTGCCCACAATGCACGCTGTTTGTACGTACAAAAGTGTTGACTTGTGTGACGTTTGTGATACCATGACTCAATCCGGTTATCCGGAGGTGGATGGCGCAAGCTATCGGCGGCCCCGCGAGGGGCCGTTTCTTTTTCCTAGATGAACTTCCGGCCATACACAACCTCGCCCTGCCGATAGTACTTGCTCTGAAGGATGGCGACCACTTGGCTGGCAAAGGGCGGCAGGTCGCCGGGCAGCAGGCCATTGGTATGCAGTATCTCGTTTCTGCTGGCATGGGCAATGAGGTCCGCAATCTGGAGCCCGGCGATGTTGTATACCTTTGGGCGCACTTTCAACTGCCTGCTGGTTAGTGCCTTCTGGAAGCGTTCCGGGCCAACGAAGTCGGTGCCTTGGGACCACAAACGTTCATACGCCGCCTTGAGCCGTCGGGCTCGGGCGTTGCCATATCTGAGAAGGATATGTCCAAGGGGCGTCAAGTCAAGGGGCGCACGGCACAGCGGGACATGCGGTTCGGGCGGAGGTTGTGGGAGGCATCGGTGATAGAATCCGTGACTCCGCTGGTCAAACGAAGGCGGGTAGCTTCGGCAGTTTGAACGAAGCCGCCCGGTGAGAACCGGGCGGCTGGCACGGGGCTCAGCCCTGCTCGGGCGGGATGAGGAGGGGGTCGAGTGCGAGGTCGCGGTCTTCAGGTCGCATACACGACCTCGGCAGTCTCGAGGATGGCGCGGCGACGGAACGGGTTGCGCAGGCCGGCCTTCTCGACAAGGTCAACTTCGCGGCCGAAGATGTCTTTCAAGTCTTCGCGCATCTCGACCAGGTCAAATAGGCTCGGGTGCGCGTCAGGTGCGAACGTTACCAGCACGTCAACGTCGCTCTCCGGGCCGAAGTTGTCGTTCAGCACGGACCCGAACAGCGCGAGTTCCGATACCTGGCGCCTGCGGCAGAGCTCGGTGAGCTTGTCCTTGACCGATTCAACTCTCTTAGTCATGGTGAATGCACTTCTTCTGGTACATGATACTCGACAACCGCCTGCCTGTCACGCCCTGCGCGCGAAGAGACCCTTCGACTGCGCTCAGCCCCACAGTTCCTGTCGGTTGATGGTGTTGACTTCCTGCGCGTTCAGAGTCTGCTTCACGTCGGTCTCCATCAGGCTGAGAGCAGCGGTCGCAGCTTCGTAACGCTGCCTCATGTTCTCGCGGATAGAGTCGAGAGTGGCCTTGGTCCGTTCCGACGTGCACTTGGCCTGTCACTGGGCCATGCGCTTTGTTACATCAGACATTGTGATGCTCCTTCGGCTCGGTCGTCTGCAATAGGCTTACACCTGCCCTCAGGCCAAGTCCCTGGCCAAGCCTGACAAAGCAGATGCTCACGGGCGTCAGACAATGGCTTGTGGGAGCCATGTCCGTGCGTCTTCAACTACTTAGACGCTAGCGACGGTAGAAGGAACCATCACTGCCTAAGTGCTTTAGCCTCAGAAGGTTGCGCAAACTGGAATGCGACCCGCGATTCGCACTGCGATTCCCAAGGTCATCCTTGGGGTCATCTAGGGGACCGTCTAGGGGACGGTCTCCGGGGTCGTTCCTGAGGTCATCCCCAATACGAACCCAGAGGTCGTCTCTTTGGTCGTCTACGGGGTTGTCTCACGGGTCGTCCTCGGGATAATCCCTTGAATCGTCTAGAGATAGGTCTCCTAGGTCGTCCCAAGGGTCATCTCTAAGGTCGTCTTGCAGATCGTCCCTATGGTCGTCTCCTGAATCGTCTCCAAGGTCGTCTCTGGAATCACCCCTAAGACGACCTCTGGGACGACCTCCGAGGTCATCTTTGGGACGAACTCCGGAATCGTGGTGCAAATCGCAATGCGTGCTGCGGGTCGCGGGCTGCGGCGCGTGCCTTGCCGCGTGCTTTCCCGCGTTCCTAGTCGATTGCTGTGTTAGGTTCTGTGCGGCGCTCTGCGTCGCGTGCTGTGTTCAGCCCTGAGTACAACGACGCGTGAGGTTCTGAGCGACGTTCTGCGTCGAGTGCTGTGCCGCGTCCTGAGACGAACGCTGTGTCAGGTTGTGTGTCGCGCCCTGAGTCGAGCAGCGTGTGGAGTTCTGATCAAGGCCCTGAGCGGCGTTCTGGGTCGGGCAGTGTGCGCAGGCATTGCCGGGTTCCCGCCGCGGACCGCAATGCGAGTTACGATGACCGGGTTGTGCTGCGCGGCAAGCCTTGTGTCTGTGCCAGTATCCCGCCACTCACTTCCGTGTTTCTAGAAATACGGAAATGAGCAGGAGTTGGGAGCGGTGCCCGAAAGCGGCAGGGCGAGAGGGGGTTTCGCGAACTAGTCGCGGTCTTGGTCTCTGAGGCGCTGCTGGAGGCGGAGGAGGAGGTCGAACGCGGCCAGCGGGGTGAGCTTTTCCACTTCTGCTGACCTGAGGGCTTCAAGAATGGGGTTCTCCGGTAGTTCCGAATGTCGAGTGTCGAGTGTCGAGTGTCGGTCCTCGGACTCCGGGCGCGGCCGGTCGGCGGCCAGTGCGAGTTCCCGGTCTGGGGCGAGTTGGCCGATGGAGACTCTTTCGCCTTTCTCGAAGTCGGCAAGGACCTGCTTTGCCCGTTCGATGACTTCAGGCGGCAGGCCGGCAAGTTTGGCGACCGCGATGCCGTAGCTCTTGTCGGCCGGGCCTTGCTTGAGTTTGCGCATGAAGAGCACCTGCCCGTGCTGTTCCCTGACCGTGAAGCTGAAGTTGCTGCAGCGGGGGAGGAGGGAGACGATGTCGGTGAGTTCGTGGTAGTGAGTCGCGAACAGAGTCTTTGGGCGACGCGGGACGGATTTTGGGTTTTGGGTTTCGGATTTTGGATTGGCGAAGCTTGGGGTTTGGGGCTTGGAGCTTGGGGTTTCCATTCCGCCATGGAGGTATTCTACTGCTGCCCAGGCAATGGCGAGGCCGTCGTTGGTGGCCGTGCCGCGGCCGATTTCGTCGAGGATGACAAGGCTGCGGGTCGTGGCGTTGTTGAGTATGTTCGCGGTCTCAGTCATTTCGGCGAGGAACGTGGAGACGCCGCGCGCGAGGTCGTCCGAGGCGCCGATGCGCGTGAATACTTTGTCTATGACTCCGACACGCGCCGATGCAGCCGGGACAAACGACCCAATCTGGGCCATGACCGCGATAAGCGCCACCTGGCGTAGGTACGTTGACTTGCCGGCCATGTTCGGGCCGGTCAGGATGATGATTTGCGGAAAGTCCGAAGTCCGAAGTTCGAAGTCCGAAGTCTCGGCCGAGGGAGGAGAGAGGAGGGAGGAGGGAGGAGTTGACACGGAAACTGATTCTTCATCGCTGCTGAGTCGGGTGTCATTGGCGATGAAGTGGTGTTCCAGCAGCTTCTCGACAACCGGATGCCGGCCCGCGACAATCTCCAGCGCGGTTGAGTCGTCAACGAGGGGCCGGACGTAGTCTGAGTCACGGGCGACCCGGGCCAGGCTGCCAAGAGCGTCCAGTTCGGCCAGCAGGCCGGAGAGCGCAATGATTCGGCTGACTTCAGCGGCGATGCGCTTGCGCAGGCGGCTGAACAGGTCGAGTTCAATCTCCTTTATCCGGTCCTCGGCATTCAGCACCTTTGCCTCGTGGTCTTTCAGTTCCGGGGTGATGAACCGCTCGGCATTGGCCACGGTCTGTTTGCGCAGGTAGTTCTTGGGCACGAGATTCAGGTGCGACTTGGTCACTTCGATGTAGTAGCCGAATACCGAGTTGTACCGCACTTTCAGGTTCGGGATGCCGGTGCGCTGCCGCTCCTCTTCCTGCAGGCGGGCGATGAAGCCACGCGTATCCGCGGCGAGAGAACGGAGCTGATCCAGCTCGTCGTTCGCGCCCGGACGAATCATGCCGCCCTCGGAAGTCGCCATCGGCGGGTCATCAACCAGAGTCTTCGCGATATCCTCGACCACGCCGGAGAAGTCCGCAATGCCGTCGCGGATTCGGGCGAGCGTTTCAGAACTGCACCCGTCCAGTGCGCTCTTGATTTCCGGGGCAATCAGCAACCAGTTCTTCAGCGCGACGAGGTCCCGGGCGTTGGCTCTTTCCAGAGCCACGCGGGAGCTGATTCGCTCCAGGTCGCCGAGTTTGGCCAGAAGTGATTCAGTCTGCTCAAGGGGCGAGCCTGCCTTGACGAGTTCCTCGACCGCGTCCTGGCGTTTGTGTATCCGGGCCGGGTCGAGCAGCGGAGCCAGCACCCAACGCCGGAGCAGCCGGGTTCCGGCCGGAGAATTGGTGCGGTCGAGGACCCAAAGAAGCGTGCCCTCGGTGCCGGACAGATGCTCGTCAGCATGGATGCGCTCGACCAGTTCGAGGTTGCGGCGCGACACGCGGTCTATCAGCAGGTAGTCGGCGGCCTGGTAGGGCGTAATCTTCCGGATGTGGGCAAGCGCGGTACGCTGGGTTTCCTCAAGGTAGTGGAGCACTGCGCCGGCCGCGCACACCGCCTCGGTCATGCCTGAGACGCCGAACCCGTCGAGGTTGGCGACTCCGAAGTGGCTGGCGAGCTTGTCAAAGGCAAAGTCCTGAGTGAAGTAGTAGTCGTCGAGCTTGGTCGGCTTCACTCTGGGTGCGAGCGGCTGGGCGTCGTTCCATGACTCCGGCACCAGAATCTCAGACGGGTCAATCTTCTGGATTTCCTCGGCCAGCGATTCCACCGGGATTTCCGCGGCGGAGAACTCGCCGGTCGAGACATCGGCAAAGGCAAGGCCGCACTTGTCCGCAGCAGGGGAGACCGCGAGCAGGAAGTTGTTGCGCTTCGCCTCAAGCAGGTCGGGGTTGGTGACTGTGCCGGGCGTAATCACCTCGACCACGTCGCGCCTCACGACGGGCTTGGAAGCGGACGGCGCTTCCATCTGGTCGCAGACCGCGACTTTGAATCCCTGCGCTACGAGTCTGCCCACGTAGGTGTCGAGCGCCTTGGCCGGAACCCCGGCCAGAGGAACGCGGTTATTCGGGCCGTGGGGCCGGGAGGTGAGGGTCAGGCCAAGGGCCTTGGCCCCGATGCCTGCGTCCTCGTAGAACATCTCATAGAAGTCGCCGACCCGGAACAGAAGCAGAGTGCCGGGGTGCTGTTCCTTTATCCTGCGGTATTGGGCGAGGAGCGGAGTCAGTTTTTCAGGCACCTAGAGGGAAGCCCCAATTGCCAAGCCCCAATGACCAATCAACGAGGAAAAGCCCAAGGACTAGGCCCCAGGCAGGAAAGCCCCAATTCCCAAGCACCAATGCCCAGTCAACGCGGAAAACCTCAATGACCAAACCCCGATTACCGGGCACCGATGTCCGTGGGCGTTGGTCACTAGGGTTTGGTCATTTCCCATTTGATTGGTCGTTGGGTACTTGGGGCTTGGTCATTTCCTAGGCGGTCGGCTGCGAGTCGGCAGTGGCCTCTGACCTCAGGCTATCGAGTACCTCGTTCAGCGTGGAGCGAGCCAGAGCCGCGTCGCCACGGTCGAGATACAAGCCGGCGAGGGCAACACGTGCGCGGACGTCGCCCTTGCGGTCGGCGAATTTCTCGAGCTGCCGGATGGCCGAACCAAGGTCTTCCTTCTTCTGGTAGATTCCGGCGAGCGCCACAGCCAAACCCGCGTCGTCAGGCACCTTGCGAAGAAGTTTCTCGTAGAGCCGCACGATGTCCTCGAACCGGCCTGTGTCGAAGTACGCCCGTTCAAGGCGTTCTCGCACAAGGGCGTTCTGTTTGGGGGCCGAGTCGAGAAGTTCGTTCCAGGTCTTGATGGCAGCCGGCGTGTCGCTCTGGGCAACCTGATGGTCGCCAAGGTAGAGTCTTGCCCGTACTGAACTCGGGTCCAGCTTCAATGCCGTGTTGAAACTGGCGAGAGCGGCGGCAGGGTTGGTCTTGCTGCACGCGCGGCCGAACTCCGTATACAGGCGGGCGGCACGCTGGCGGTTCGCCTGGTTCTTGGCCAGCTCGGCCAGCAGGCTTTCGCACTTGTCCCATGATCCGGTCTCGATGTGAAGCTCGGCCAGTTTCTCCATGCTGGCCGCGTCGTCCTTGTCGGAAGCGACAAGCTCCTCCAGCAAAGATGCGGCCTTGACCTTGCGGTCGGCACCCATGTAGTCGCGCACAAGGGCCAACAGGACCTTGCGTTCGTCGCGCTTGTCCATGTTGCGGCGCAGCGCCAGGTTCTCGTGAATCTTGATTGCCCGCTCTGCCTCGCCCTTCTGCATATACAGGTCGCCCAGCCGGATATAGGCGTCCACGTTGCCGGTGTCGGCCGCTACCGCGTCCTTCAGCTTCACAATCGCCTCGCCGGTGCGGCCGTCAAGCGCGGCCTGCAGTCCTTCGACATAGGCCGGGACCGTGACTCGGCGCTTGCGCAGGAAGTCGCGGACCACAGGGTACATTGCCACGACGACCAAGGCGAGGATGACGACGAGTAGCCAAGCCATCATGCACCTCCGTCCGCAGACGTCCGGTTCTCAGCAGGGTTCTTCGGCGGATACTCGCCTTCAAGTGAGGCATTGCGCAGCGCGCGCAACTCCTCCATCAATCCTTCCTGTTCCTTCTTCTGCCGGTACAGGCGTGATCTGAGCCCGATTTCCGAGACCAGCGTGAAGATGCCCACGCACAGCGCGCCGAACGCGAACGCGTAGAGCATCACGAATGCCACGGGCACGTCGGTGTAGGTCTTATTGAACACGTGCACCGCGCTGGCCGTGGCCTGGGAATTGGTCAGGGCAAGCACCAGCACAACAATGAAGGCTATCAGGATAAGGATAACTCGGAATATCACCATCTTGTCCTCCTCATCGAACTCGGGACGGGACCTTGGACTTTGGACTATGGACTTTGGACTTGGAACTCACAACGGCCACCGGGGTCCAGCCATTCACACTGGTTACGCGGCAGGAGACCATGTCTCCTGCCCGGACCTTGTCTCGTACTACCATGACCCGGTTGGTCATGGTTCGGCCCAGAAAGCCGTCGTTGCGGGGGCTCGGGCCTTCAATGAGCAACTCATACTCACGGTTCTGCATTTCCTGGTATCGCTCCGCGGTGATTCGGTTCTGCACCTCAATCAACCGGTTCAGGCGTCCGCCGCCATCAGCCTCCGAGACTCGGGGTGAGATGTCGGCGGCCTTGGTTCCCGGTCGGAGCGAGAACCTGAACATGTAGGCAAAGTCGAAGCGCACCTTCTTCACGACCTCCAGCGTGTCGCGGAAGTCTGACTCCGTCTCCGACGGGAAGCCCACGAGGACATCTGTAGACAGGCCGACTCCCGGCAGAATCCGGCGACACATCTCTATCTTAGCGAGATAATCGGCGCGCGTGTAGCCACGGTTCATCGCGGTCAGGATTCGGTCGGACCCGGACTGCAGGGGAAGATGAAGGCCGGGGCAGACGTTGGGCAGCCGGGCCATCGTTTCAAGCAGACGTTCGTCGAGGTCTCGCGGATGGCACGTGAGAAAGCGGATGCGCGTGTCGGGCAGGGCCACGGCTACGGCCTCCAGCAGGTCGGCGAAACCGTCCTTGCCGCTGCGATAGGCAAGGACGTTCTGCCCGAGCAGCGTGATGTCCTTGGTGCCGCTTGCCGCAAGGGCGACGGACTCGGCAACAACGCTGTCGCGCGGGCGCGAGCGTTCGCGTCCCTTGACAAGCGGGACTATGCAGTAGGAACAGAAGTTGTCGCACCCGCGCATTACGGTCACGAAGGAGAGGATTCCAGGATTTGAGGATTCGAGGGGTCTGGTGCCGGACACCTGAATCCTTGAATCCTTGACCCCTGAACCCCTTGCCAGCATGACTGTGTCGTAGCACTCCTCGGTCTGGCGGGTAGCTACAAGTCCGGTCGTGCCTGCCTGTACGCTCGCGACAAGCTCGGGCAGGCGCAGGTACTCGTCCGGCCCCACCACGATGTCCACGCCATGGTCGCTCACGAGGGTGTCTTTGAACCGTTGAGCCATGCACCCGAGGACGCCGATGACGCTGCCGGGCCGGGCATGCCGGACTGCCCGGAACGTGCCCAGTCTGCCCAAGGCCCTTTGCTCGGCGTGGCTGCGGACCGAGCAGGTCATCATGAGCAGGATGTCTGCCGAGCGTTCGTCCGGCGTCTCAGTGTAGCCGGCATCTGCGAGCACCCGGCGGACGACGCCGGACTCGTACAGATTCATCTGGCAGCCGTAAGTCTGGAGGAAAAAGCTAGACACGCTACTCACATTCTATCCGTGCTCAGGAATTGTCAAGCAAACGCGCCACGGGAAACCGGAACATAACCACGATGACACCAAGAACACCAAGCAGACAGAGGGCATTTCCTGCCGCATCCTCTTTGTGTCTTTGTGCCTTGGTGGTGAATTTCTATCTCGGCTCCTGGAGCGCCCGGCTTTCTTGACACCGCGGGTGTCGGCTCTATCTTGTAGCCATGTTGAAGAGACTGCGAGTCGTGGCCGTTCTGATCGTGCTGGTCGCGTGCGGCAGGCACGCCGCGCCGGATTACTTCCCGCTCAATACGGGCCAGGAGCGGACGATGCGAGTGTACACGCAGTTGGTAATCGGCCAAGACACCACGGAGACAACCGAGGTCAAGGTCGTCGAACGGGTTCGCGGTCGGGCAGACCTTCCGGGTCTGGGCAAATGCTGGGTCGTCGAATCGCCGCGTGACTCCTCGCGGTCCATGTTTTCCTACTTCAAGAAACAGGACGACGGCGTAGTCCAGCTCGTGCCGGTGAGCAAGACCAAGCCGCCGGTCGAGGTTCTCTTCCTCTCCTTGCCGCTGGACAAAGGGTCGAAGTGGTACGACACGAAGTTGCAGCGCGAGGTTACCGAAGTCGTCGCCCGGGAAACCGTGGTCGTCGCGGCCGGGACGTTCCCGGATTGCTACGAGGTCGTGTCCAAGAGCACGCGAACCGATTGGACCCTGCGCCAGTGGCTGGCGCCAGGTGTCGGGCCGGTCAAATGGGAGAATCTGGCGTCATGGATTCGCAAGGACGGGGTCAAGTGTTCAATGGACAAGCGAGCCGAGCTCGTGTCGCTCAGGATTCCTCAGAAGCCGGCTACGAAATAGCCTGGCCGGGCGTTCCTTGAACAGGGCCGTCATCCCGGCGGGCAGTCGCGCTCACCAGCGGCGTCCCCTTGAGACGTCGCTCCATCCCCGCCGCACCGGAATCTGGCGAGTCGTGATTCTGTGCGGCTTAGTGGCCGCGGCGCTCTATCTTCCTACGCTCAAGTACCAGCTTGTCTGGGACGACGTTGACCTCATAGTTCAGAACCGGTCCTCGCCGTTCGCAGCGTTCGGACACGACTTCTGGCATGGCAGGGCGAGCGAGTTCCTCGGCAAGGACCCGTACTACCGACCGCTGGCCAATCTGTCGTTCGGGATTGACGAGGTCATCGCCGGCCATCGCGCGTGGTATTTCCACCTTGTGAATCTGCTGCTGCATGCGGTGTTCGTCATGCTCGCGGCAGTCGTGCTCTGGCGCGCCTTCGGGCGTGCCGGACCCACCGTTGTCTGTGGGCTCCTGCTTGCCGTGCACCCGATGTTCGCTGACAGCGTGGCCTACGTGAGCGGTAGAACCGACGTCCTCTGCGGAATCGGACTGCTCGCGGCCCTTCTCGGGTTGATGCGCCTCAGGCAGCGGCCGGACATGCGCAGCGTGCTGCTCATGTGGGCAGGATACGCGGTGGCCCTGTTCTCCAAAGAGACAGGCGCTCTCTTCATCCTTGCCGCGTTCGTGTTCGCGTTCGCGGTGCGCAGACGCGGGCGGGTCGAGCGCCCGATTTGGGTCGGACTCGCCGGGTTGGTTGTACTGCTGGCCGGATACCTGCTCCTGCGGGTTATCGTACTCGGGAGCGTGCTCGGGATGAGAGGCCCGGGCAACCCGGTGGCACAGCTCTTCCTGGCATTGAACGGACTGGGGCTGGCATTGGTCAGGTTTGTCGTTCCCTTTTCGTCGTCAGTGTTCTCCTGGGATGCCGGATTGATGAGCAGACCTACCTTCTGGCTGATACCCGCCGTCGCCTTCCTGGTGCTGCCGTTTCTTGTCAAGGCATTGCGCCGGTCCTGGCTGGCCGAATTCGGCTGGCTCTGGGCCTGGCTGTTTCTTCTGCCGGTTGTGGCGCTTTCCGGGTTCGGGCCGTCCGGCAGGCTGCTGTACATTCCGGGAATCGGCGTGGTGCTCGTGCTCGGGTTACTCATCCAGGAATGGACCAAGACGAAGTCGCAGATACAGCGGGCGAGCTTCGCGGTCGGACTTGTGTGGTGCGCGGTGCTGCTGCCATTCACGCTGAGTCGGATGACTGTCTGGCACGACGGGTTCACGCTCTTCAGCCGGATGACAAGAGAGGCACCTGGGTACGCCGCCGGTCACTTCAACATGGCGTTTGAACTCCGGCAGCGGAGCCAGCTTGACGCCGCGGTCACGGAGTACCGCACCACAATCGCATTGGATTCGACAGCGGCCTTGGCTTACTCGAACCTCGGGGCGGTGCTGCAGTCTCAGGGCAAATTGGATGAGGCCGAGAAGCTGTACCGCAAGACAATCGAGTTGCAGCCGGAATACCCGCTGGCGTGGAACAACCTTGCTATCGTGTTGTACAAACGCGGCGACGGCTCCGGCGCCATCTCAGCGTTGAGGAAGGCTATCCAGTTGAAGCCGGACGACGCGGGTGCGGTCTACAACCTCGGGCGTATCTACCAGCAGGCGAACATGCCTGACTCGGCGCGGGCGTGCTTCGAGCGTGCCTACCAGCTTAGCCCTGCTGACTCCCGTATTCGCGCTTCCTACGACCAGACGCACGGCGTCAAGCCCTGAGCCGGGCCGAGGGCTGACAGCTTACAGCCGACAGCTCACGGCCAACACACTTACGAATGCCGATTGACGATTGTCGATTGGCAGGCGTGGCGAGTGCAACCCGGATGAACCGGCACCGACACGCATCGTGATTGCGTCAAACGGCGTGTCTCCGAAGTGCTTCCCTAGTTCTTGCCCGACCAACGTCGACGCCGCAGGAGCCGGCGGATGTACTCGGCTAGAGCTAGGACCAGGGTCGTGGCCAGTACTAGTGTCAGCACACGCATTAGGTCCAGAACCGTCTGAGCGTCTGAGAAACGGTACCAGAACCACCATCTCGTTTCTCGCCACAAGTAGTACAGTCGGTCGTGCAGTCGGGTGAGCCTCGGCTCAGACACTATCCTTGCCACCGCGCACAAACGACCGCTCAAAGTCCAATACGGAATTGGGCTAGCCAGAAATGCTCCGAAGGATGCACGTTCGTTCGGGTAGTCGATGGAGGCATACAACGTCTCGCATCCTCCAGCGATCCCACCTTCACCTGAGTCGGACCCCGCACGACGATATCGGAGCAACACGTAGTGCTCTCCGAGCCGCGCGCCCGCGAAGATGCGCCAGCCCTTCCGTCGTTCAGTCGGGACCACGCCGTGGACGGCACGCAGGATTGTGAGTGACGGAAAGACGAGCGTTGTCGAGTGACCGACGTTCAGAGTGGTGTCTGAGACCTCAGAATAGGACTTGAAGAGCAAGGTCAAACACGCAGCATCGACCTCGGAGGCGGCGCGCAGGCGGTTCAGCACGAACTCGTTGACTTCATCTTGGTTGGTGAACAGGGAATCGCCAGGGCCGAAGGGCGGCACCGTGTCAGTCGATACCTGCCTCAGTATCAATTGCCGCGACGGGGTGAGGTAGAGTAGCATACCCGGCAAGAGTTGATCGAGAAGCGGGTGTCGGTCAACTAGAAACCAGTCTTCCATTGGGTGCTGGTATGCGTAGCTCGGCCCACCTGTCATCACGTCGGACCTCTCGACGTTGGGAAATATCGTGTCGGTTCGCTGCTCGCTGTAAGACCCCACCACCGGACCGTACGTTTTCTCCAACACTGAGGGTGCGCGCGAGACGTAAGGCGTCCACGAGGACCAGAAGTTGACGAGTTGTTGCTTGCGTGATTCGGGCAGGCCAAGTGCCACGGCCAGGCGGTACGGGAGTGATCCCAGCGCACCGTAGCGGTCAAGGAAGTAGATGTTGAGGTTTCTGGCTTCAGAAGGCGAAACCCGGTGGGCGTAGACCGCGGGCCACGTGTAGGGCATCGCCACTTCAGCTAGGGCAGGACGGACGAACACGAAGGCTGCCAGTGCACACAAGGCAAGGGTTCCCAGCTTCGTGGACATGCCAGACGATTCCATGTTCGTCATAGCCGGGGGGCCGTGTTCCACACCGACAGTGCGGACTGGACGGCCGGCTATGTCATTGCCTCGCTTCATGGATTTCCTCGCCCTCGCGGGCGAAGGAGGCGATGGGGGAACTGCGGGATTCGTATTCTTCCGGGGTCAGCATCACAAGGTCAAGGGGGACGATGAACTTCATGATGGTGTCGCTTCCGGCCTTCGCTGTCATGTCCACGCGGTCGAAGATGTCCTTGTCGCGGAAGTCAGGGGAGACCACCGCGACGTCTATGTCGCTATCTTCTCGGGCCGTGCCTTTGGCTTGAGAGCCGAACAGGACGAGTTTCTCAATTCGCACGCCTTGAGCGAGCAAGGCCTGGCGCAGATAATCGAGAACTACGGCAACTGCAGCTTGAGCCACTTGAGCACCTTCTTAGTGGCCGATAGAGCGGCCTCGGTTCGTCTGTTGTCGAACTCTCGCGACATTCGCCTAAGGTCGTCCGGATAGCGAGTCGGCATGCTGAGATTATTCAGGCGATTGACGTGGTCCTCCAACTCGCCCGGCATCTTCAGCGCGAGCTTGCCGACGAAGTACAGCAGGTTGTGTATCTTCGGCGGGTCGGACTTGAGCTTGGCGCGATAGAGGCCCTTCAGTGCCTTCTCGATGGACAGGTGACACATGAAGATGCAGTAGAAGTACCGGCCGCCGTCGAACATGTATTGGGCCGTGTCCATGTCATAGTCGGCCTGAAGGAACCATTCCTTCGGCAGTTTCTCGCTGGCGTCCATTGAGGCAGGATAGGGCAGAACCGGCAACAAGTCAAGGAAAGCGGCCAACCCAAGGACCGGGATAGGAGTTCACCACCAAGGCACACAAGGCGCGCAGAGCGCGCAAGTCAGAAGTCAAGAGCCAAATATCAAGAGCTAAAGTGCCCGGAGGCGGAATCCGGCTGGACCTTGACAGACCTATTAAATACTGTGAAGCCTGTCCCCGAAATACCGCCCGTGGAGCTAGAAGCCCAAACGGGCCAGCGGCAGGTGGACTTGAGCGCCCACTAGAGGGTAGAAGTTGTGGCTGGCAGGCCACCCGGCTCCGTATCCCGAAATCACCTGGTACGCTCCGCCGACTTCGGCGCTGATGCCGACACCGAAGCAATCAACTGCGCCAACGAGTTCCAGCGTCCCTACGAACGGGATATCCGGAGGCGGGTCGTCCCAGTTGAAGAGGTACGCTGTCGCCTGAGCGTACACTTCGGGCACCTTGCCGTACAGCCTGCCCCAGTAGCGGATTGGCCGTTCGTATATGGTATAGCCGGCGCTTATTGGCAGAAAGCTCACTGCCCCGGGCGTCGCGCTGAGCAGCCCGAAACCCGCCCGAGCCCGATTGAATTCCACTCCCACATAGGGCATACTCATCAGCACCAACGGTCCGGTCTTGAAGTGCGAGTTGTCGTCCCACCAGCCAAACACTCCGCCGCCGGCGGAGACCAGTTCGGCTCGGAGGAAAACCCGCGGTGGTGCGTTCGGGTCGCGGGTCGCCAGCGAGTAGTCGGTCTCGAACGCACAACAGATGGACGCTGCCAGTAGTATCGGGGCCAAGAGAACCCGCACGTGCCTCATGGTTTGTCAGGGCGCGTCAGGTCCGCGCCGAAAGTCAGTGCCCGAAGCCTGACCTCAATGTTAGGGGATAACCCGGAGTAGGTGTCCCAGTGTCGGGTCGTGCGGTTGGTCGAAGTGTATGCTCCAATTACGCCGGCTGATACACTGAGGCCCAAACCGAGCATGTCCAAGCCTGCCACAACGTCAAGGCGTCCCGCTATGGGGACCTTCATGTACGAGTAGCCCGTGCTGTTCCACCAGTACGTGGAAAGATGCAGCGTCAGTTCGGGTATCATGCAATGCAGCCGCCACGCATACCAGAGCGGGTGTTCCCACAGGATGTAGTCGAGCCGCAGCGGCGTGTAACTGTAGACAAGGTCCAGCCCCATGATTTCCTCGGATACGGCAGTACCCACTCGCCAGCGGCCTTTTTCGACATGAACCTGCAGCCAGTTCTCCGACGCCCAGTTCTCGGAATCGAATCCGAGCCAGCCTGAGTTGCTCTGGACGTGGACCAGGCTTGAGCCGCGGGAGTAAACCTCAACGCGCAGACGAACCGGGTCGGCGTTGTCTGCCGGCTCAGCCATCAGGGGCAGAGCGGCGAGGCACGCAATCGCGCCGAGCCTGACCGTGGTTCCAAAGTGCATCTTCGCCGCTAGCATGAGTGGAGCGAGCGGAACGGGTGAAAGGCGGGCATGGCGTTCATCCCAACTTCGCAGACCGAGGGTTCGGAATCCACACCGACCGTGTAGATTGGACAGCCGGTCATGTCAAATGCGCGGGCGGAATGCGGACAGCGTCCCCGGATTGACGGGCACTGCTAACTACTCCCTGCTATCTGACCAACTCGCGGCGCAGCCGCATGGGATTCGGATGAATCGAAAACGGTTACCGGCCACGATAGTCAGTCCGGTTCTCGCTTGTACGCAGGGTATTGTGAAGTGTCCCGACTTCTGCCCCCGCGTTCGGGCTACCGCATAGCCGGTGTCGGCGCATCTCGGACGGGGGCAAGAGCGTTCCCCTCGCGACCTTTGAACCCCGGCAGTCCATCAGGTTCGACTCGTGGCTTGGGACTTTCGGGCCGTGACCCGTAGGCCGGCGACCGGCCAATCCTGTCGTAGGGCCGCGGGTTGCGTAGCGTCGGCAGGCGCGGGACACTACGTTCTTGCGTCGAGACTCCTCGCTTCACAGCGAGTGACATCCCGTTGCCGATGGCGGTAAGTCCGTCCGCGTCCTCTCCGCCGCTGAAGTAGACGCGCGAGCCGTCTGACAGGGTCGTCGCCGTGCCATAGGCCTCGCCGCCCTCCAGCGAGATGTCCGCCACGATTGTGTTGTCGCTGGTCCTGATCACCGCAGCGTTGCAGCCTTCGATGAGGCCGGAGTGGCCGAGATAGACGTACTGGCCGTTGGGCAGGGCCGTAAGGCACAGGGGTCCCAGAATCGTCGCGATTGTGGAGACTACCGTGTTGTCCGAGGTTCTGACTACACAGACCTTACCTTCCTCGTTCGCCGCCGCGTACAGGTATTTGCCGTCAGGCAGGACCGCGACGCTGTAGAGTCCTTGTCCGATCCCGACCGACCCGACGACGGTGTTGTCGCTGGTTCTGACTATCACGACGGCGCTGCCTGACGCCAGGTACATGTACTGACCGTCGGGGCTCGGCGCCATTGACCAGGCGCAGGGGCAGGCGTGGACAGTGTCCACGACCACGTTGTCGGATGTCCGTATCACGAAGACGTTGCCACTCGGCCAGCCGCAGCTTACGTAGACATGGTTGCCGTCGGGCGTGACCGCAATGCCGAACGCAAACGTGTCCACGAGCACGCTGTCGACGAGCGTCATGTCGCTGGTTCGGACCACCCAGACGCGGTTGCCCCATCCGCCTGACGCATACAAGTACTGGCCGTCGGGGCGGATGGCGAGCCGGCCGTAGTCGTAGACCTGGTCCAGTCTGACCGAGGCCACGACCGAGTCGTTGGTCGTGCTCACGGCCGTGAGCAGATGCCCGCTACCGATTGCGTACACTCGGCTTCCGTCGGGATGCGCGACTACCGAGTTAGCACCCACGTTCGCGTGACCCACCACGCGGCCGGGGAAGTTGTCGGTGCCGACCGTCACGTTGATCGTGTCCGACCAGCCCGAGACCGCGCC